>Ga0222715_10000233_pt1 | contig 58914 bp, 89 predicted proteins | sample C33_9DmetaG_FD_165056 | JGI IMG/M metagenome (GOLD analysis project Ga0222715, IMG submission 165056) | Estuarine water microbial communities from San Francisco Bay, California, United States - C33_9D | ecosystem: Environmental > Aquatic > Marine > Unclassified | place: USA: California...
ACACCGAATCTTCAGATCGTGCATTTGAAGAAGAGGTAATGCTCGTTGGTTTTGGAAATGCACAAACCAAAGCTGAAGGCGCTGGCGTCAATTTTGACAACGCCTCAGAGGCTTACACAGCACGTTATACGCATGAGACAATTGCTCTTGCGTTTGCGCTGACTGAAGAAGCAATGGAAGACAACCTGTATGACCGTCTGGGCGCACGTTACACACGCGCACTCGCACGTTCAATGGCTCACACCAAGCAGGTTAAAGCTGCCGCAACTCTTAACAACGCCTTCAACTCTGCCTTCTCTGGCGGTGACGGCAAAGAGCTTTGTGCAACTGATCACCCACTGGCTGGTGGCGGTACATTCCGCAACGAGCCATCAACTGCTGCTGACCTCAACGAAACATCACTTGAGAATGCCTTGATTGACATCTCAACATTCGTTGATGAGCGGAACATGATCATTGCTCTTCGTGGCATGAAATTGATCATTCCACCACAGCTTCAGTTCGTAGCTGATCGTCTTCTTGAGTCCACACTCCGCGTTGGCACATCCGACAACGATGTGAACGCAATCCGCAACATGGGTATGCTGCCAGAGGGTTACACAATTAACCACTTCCTGACAGACCCTGATGCGTTCTTCATCAAGACAGACGCTCCAAACGGCTTCAAGCACTTTGAGCGTACTCCGCTTTCAACCAACATGGAGGCTGATTTCGATTCAGGCAACATGCGGTTTAAGGCTCGTGAGCGTTACAGCTTCGGCTATAGTGACCCACGCGCAGTGTTCGGTTCACCGGGCGCATAAGCGAACAATTATACGGAAAAGGGCGGCTATTCAGCCGCCTTTTTTTGTTGTACAATACGTTATCCCTGACAGTCGCATGGTGCGGCTGACACTAGCCACGACAGGAGATAATCATGGCTCTATCTACTTTTTCAGGACCAGTTCGTTCAAACGCTGGTTTTCAGATCCCCGTTGTAACCACCGCTAATCTGCCAGCCTTTGCAGACGTTGCTGTCGGAACCGTTTACATGGTTAGCGACAATGGTGCCGGTGACAATGAATATTGTATTGTTATTAATACAGGTGCCGCTTGGGTAACAGCAGTAGGCGCAGCACTTAGCTAAACAGGAGGCTTAGATGGCTGGTCCAGTAAAAGCCTATAATTTTGCTCAAAGCGCTTCTGCCGCAGTGGTGGGTCCTGCGCGTTCTCGTGTACGTCAAATTGTGATTTATGCGGCAGCGGCTGGTGCCTTTACCGTAAAAAATGGAAGTGCTTCTGGTGAAACATTGATTACGCAAAAGTTCCCAACCGGCATTCATCATCTAAACATTCCTGATGATGGGATTCTGGCTACAGGAGGCGCGTACATTTCTGCTTTCACAGGCGCAAGCAATGAACTGACAATCTTTTTGTCATAAGGAGTCAAAATGGCTGGGAATGAAGTCAAAGCGGTTCACAGACACGATTCTGGATCGTTTGCTTCAGGCCGTGGTCGTTTGATGGGCTTTATTATAAATCACGATACAGGCGCGACAGGTCAAGCACTTATTTATGACAATGCTTCTGCCGCGTCTGGTACTATTGTTTTGGAGTTAGATGAGTCCGGAAAAGGCGCTTTTGGAATGGAGATTCCTGGTGATGGAATAATTTTTGAGAATGGACTTTTTGGAAATATTCCTAGTGATGTAACTCTAACTTTATTTGTGCAGAGATAACATGGCTCGTAAAAAAGAGAATCCAATACGCAAAACCACTGGTAAAGGCGGTAACTACCGCAAAACTAAGTCAGGCGCTGGCATGACTGAAAAGGGTGTCAAAGCTTACCGCCGTAAAAACCCTGGTAGCAAGCTAAAAACAGCCGTAACCGGCAAGGTTAAAAAGGGCAGTAAGGACGCAAAGCGGCGTAAGTCATTTTGCGCTCGCTCCGCTGGTCAAATGAAAAAGTTTCCAAAGGCAGCGAAGGATCCAAATAGCCGTTTGCGCCAAGCCAGACGGAGGTGGAAGTGCTAACTATGGATCAAAAGATTATTTTAGCTATTGCTGGTGTACTCAGCACAGCAATCATTGGTGTTTTAGTTACCTTCTTATACTGGGTGGGTAACAATGTTGTTGATTTAAAGACAGACACTGCTGTGATTACTGTGAAGGTGGAAGAAAACCACAAGATGTTAAGCGTCCTATGGGATGATTTTTTGGAGAAGAAAAATGGCAATCTCGCGCAGTTCTATGTCCAAGCAAACAAGTAAGGGCGGTTCTAAAAAAGACGCCTGTTATAGTAAGGTAAAGGGCAGGTATAAAGTCTGGCCCTCCGCGTATGCGTCTGGCGCATTAGCGAAATGCCGCAAGGTTGGTGCTAAAAACTGGGGGACAAAATCAAAGAAAGGAGGCAGCAAGGGCAGGGCTACCAAAAAGCGGTAAATGATAGCTGAAGTTTTAACCGGCATTGCGCTTGTTCAAAAGTCCGTTGAATTCATAAAAAGCAACATTTCTACGGTTCAGGATATTAGCCAAATAGCTGGTCAGATTGATGATCTGTTTCGTGGAGAAAAAGAGGCACAGCAAGCCAGAAACAAAAAAGCCGGTGGCGGATTGGGCGATCAATTTGGCGTAGACACTGTTGCAAAAGAAATGATAGACGCCAAAATTGCGGCGGAAAAGTTGCAAGAAGTAGCTACTTTAGTCGATATGAGATTTGGTCACGGAACGTGGAAAGGTATTGTTGCTGAAAGAGCTAAACGTATACAAGAAGCTAAAGAGGCAGCGGCGGCTGAACGTAGAAAAAAGATACAAGAGGCTAAAGAATTTGAAGAAACAATGAAGCAAATAGTCCTTGTCGCTGGCGTTTTGATTATGTCTATTGGAATGTTTGTTTATTTGTTCGCAGTTGTTTTGTAGGTATGGACGAAATATGGCAGTACGAAAAACTAAAAAAGGAGCGGCCCTCAAACGGTGGTTCAAAGAGGAGTGGAAGGATGTTCGCACGGGGAAAGCGTGTGGGCGTAGCAAGGGTGAAAAACGGGGTACTCCATATTGCCGCCCCTCCAAGCGCGTGTCTTCTAAGACCCCGAAAACAAGCGGAGAGATGACAGCAGCAGAAAAGCGTAGTAGAATATCGCAGAAGAAGCGTCTAGGTCAACCGGCAGGAAAGCCAAGGCGCGTTAAGCCTTTGAAGAGGAAAAAGTAAATGGCCGTATCTGGGTCTACTAATTTTGAGCTTGATGTAAGTGATTACATTGAAGAGGCTTTTGAGCGTTGCGGCCTTGAAGTCCGCACTGGCTATGACTTAAAAACAGCTCGCAGATCTTTAAACCTGATGCTTGCTGATTGGGCAAACCGTGGTTTAAATCAGTGGACAATTGAGCAGCGCACACTAGCTCTTGTTCAGGGAACTGGAAACTATACTCTTGGCGCAGATGTTATTGATGTATTGTCAGCATCGTTGCGCAGAAGCGGCACAGACTACTCAATGGATAGAGTTAGCCGAGATGAATATCTATCCATTCCATCAAAGACAACAGAGGCTCGCCCTACTCAGTTTTTTGTAGATCGTCAAATAACGCCGACTATAAAGCTGTGGCCAGTTCCAGAGAATAGCACAGATATTATCGTTTATGATTGTTTGACTAGAATGGACGATGCTGACGATTATAATAACACATTGCAAATGCCCTTTAGATTTTACCCATGTCTAGCTGCTGGCCTTGCTTACTATCTTGCAATCAAAAAAGCACCTGATCGTATTCAAATGCTAAAAGCTATTTATGATGAAGAATTTGATCGTGCGCAGGCAGAAGATCGTGACAGAGCGTCATTTAGCATAACTCCTAACCTTCAATATTATAGGATTTAATAATGGCTAGGTTCGCTTCTGGCAAAGACGCATACGGAATATCAGACAGGTCTGGTTTTCGTTATCGTCTTCGTGATATGCGCAAAGAGTGGAACGGCTTGCTTGTTGGAAAAGATGAGTGGGAAGCAAAACACCCACAGCTTGAAATTACACGGCGTCCACCTGATGCGGAAGCTTTAAGAGATCCGCGCCCTGACAATAGAACGGCTCCAGAAGTTGAACATCTTTTGGGTTTGAACGCATTTTTAACCGGCGCTTCTGGAAGCAATGTAATAACTGTTACAGAGCCGTCTCATGGACGAACAACCGGAGATGTAGTAAGATTTCGCAGCGTAAAACCATTTGACGGTTTTTTGGCTTCAGATATTGAGTATGCTTCTGGTAACAGCATTACGGTAGTAAGCGTGGACAGATACACATTTGTTGCTAATTCAGGCACAGCGACAGAGGGTGGGCAAAGAGGCGGCGGCGGTTCCGCTACGTCTGGGCCTGTAACATTGGTGATATAAATGAGCTTTACATACGCACAACTGCAAACTGCAATACAGGATTTTACAGATAACTCTGAAACATCCTTTGTTAACAATCTTCCTGTTTTCATTAGATCATGTGAAGATAGAATACTGACTGTTGTTGATCTTGAGCTTTTTAGAAAAAACGCAGTATCTCAATTGACGATTGGGGATCCTTATTTAAATGTTCCGACTGACTACTTAGCTCCGTTTTCTATGCAAATTACAACTGCTAATTACAAGGAATTTTTAGAGTTAAAAGACGTTAACTACTTGCAGGAATACTATAATTCTATTAATGCACCGGCTACTCCAAAATATTATGGAATATTTGATGTAGACAATTTTATTTTAAGCCCAACACCAAACCTCGCCTATGACGTTGAGCTGCATTATTATTATAAGCCCACAAGTATCACCGCAGGATTGCCTGCTGGCACGACTTGGCTTAGTGAAAACGCTCCAAATGCCCTTCTTTACGGTTCACTCGTTGAAGCGTATACTTACATGAAAGGCGAGCAAGATATGATGCAGTTGTATGAGCAGCGGTTTATGCAGGAAATACAAAGATTAAAGGATTTGGCTGAAGCTAGAGAGAATAGCGATGCCTACAGGAGAGGTCTACCTGATAGGCCACGCACTTAAACAGGAGTAAGGAACGATGGCAACATCAAACGCAGCAACCACCTATCTGGAAAGGAGAGTTCTGGACTATTTGTTCAAGAATGATTCTCTTTCCTTTGCTTCGCCGGGTAACAGCATTTATGTCGGCTTGGCAACCGCAGCAACGGACGCGGAAGGTCAGAAGGTCACCGAAGTACAGGTTGACACAGATGACGCTAACTATACACGCCAGCAAGTCAACGCAGCAGGCTGGAAACAATCAACCACAACTGTAGCGGTAGCTTTCGCGCAGGGCGACACAGAATTAATTCTGACTGATGCAGAGGCTTTTCCTGCCAGTGGTTCAGTGACGATTGACGATGAGATCATCACATACACTGGTAAGGACGCTACTGCCACTGCCGATGTGAACGGTGCAGTTAGCTCTTCTACTAACGTAGCAGTTGACGGGAACAGCGGTACAATTACTGTTGGTATGGTTGTCACTGGTACAGGTATTGTTGGCACAGTTCGTGTAGCCACGGTAACAAACCAGAACGCTATTGTTTTGGACACAGCAGTTACCTTGTCTGATGATGTAGCCCTTAACTTTGATGGCACAAATACCCTGACAGGTTGTACGCGCGGTGTATCTGGAACAACAGATTATGCACACTCTGTTTCTGACGTTGCTGTTTCTGACGCCCAGCGTGTTATTAACGATGATAACATTGAGTACTCAGCGGCTTCAGGTTTGGCTAGTGCTTATACCGTAACCCACGCTTTTGTAGCAGATAAAAACATTGCCACTGCAAGTGTAAATGGTGCGACAAGCGCTTCAACGGCTGTGACACTTGACGGCAACAGCGGCACAATTGTTGTAGGCGATGTGGTCACTGGCACAGGTATTACTGGTGCGACAAGCGGCGTGGTTCGTGTAGCTACAGTAAACTCACAGACAAGCATTGTGTTAGACACAGCGGTCACGCTTGCAGATGATGCTGTGCTTACATTTGACGGGTCGAACATCTTGTTTGTGGGTGCGCTAGACGCAAGTAAAACACTTGCAGTTGGTGACATCTTCCGTATTAACGCAGGTAACTTGAGCATCGAGTTGAAGTAATATGGCTCTTGTAATCAAAGACCGTGTTAAAGAAACAACAACCACCACAGGCACTGGCACGTTAACTCTTGCCGGTGCCGTGACTGGTTTTGATTCTTTTGCCGATGTAGGTGATTCTAACACCACCTACTATTCCTGTACGGATGGCACGGACTTTGAGGTTGGCATTGGCACATACACTTTGTCCGGCACAACCCTGTCACGAGACACAATTTTTGAAAGCAGCAGCACAAAGATTACAGCAGATGTAAACGGCGCGGTTAGTGCTTCAGCCTCTGTGACTGTGGACAATGTGCAAGGCGGCACTTTAACGGTGGGTCAGCGTGTGCGTGGCACGGGCATATCAGGTGTTGTTACTATCGCCACGGTAAACAGCCAGACAAGCATTGTGCTGGATACTGCTGTAACACTAGCAGACGATGTGGCGCTGACTATTGGTGACGAAAAGATTAACTGGACAGCAGGCACTCGTACAATTTTTTGTACGATGCCATCAGAGAAGATGATATTTAACGATGCAACCGGCACCCCTGTGAACTTCACGGATAACTCGCTGGCGTTTGCGATAGCATTGGGGTAAGAAATGGCAAATACATTTAAAACAGTAACAGACACGGCGGTTGGGACAAGCGCAGCCACCATATACACTTGCCCCGCCAGCACAGAAACAACAGTTATCGGCATGAACGTGGCAAACATCTTGTCTACAGGGATTACCGTAGATATCCAGTTTGTAAACGATGACGGCGATAATGTTTACATCGTCAAGGACGCACCAGTTCCGGTTGGGGGCGCTCTTGTTGCCGTAGGTGGAGATCAAAAGATTGTTGTAAACGAGGCCGACTCTATTACTGTGACAGCTTCACAGGCATCAGCCGCTGACGTTACCCTGTCTGTACTGGAGATCACCTGATGCCGACTAGTGACATTAAAAAGGGTCCGCTCTACGTTGACAGCACGAATAACCGAGTTGGGGTGGGCAATGCGGCACCGACAACTGCGCTTGATGTCACTGGCACTGTGACGGCTGATGGGTTGACTGTTGATGTATCCGGTGGGCAAATAACAACAGAAACAAATGGTTTTATTAAATCTAAGCAAAACCTTAATGTTGCAAGTGCGGGTGGTAGGTTAATACTATCTTCAAATGCCGGTGATTTATGTGAGTTTTTTGGCTTTCAAGATACTGCAGGTAGTGATGCAGGTGGAGTAAGAATACGGACTAATGATGGTTCATCTTTAAAATATAGAAGCAGATTTGATTCCAACGGCGACATCAGCTTCTACGAGGACACAGGCACAACCGCAAAGTTCTTCTGGGATGCGAGTGCGGAAGCGTTGGGCATTGGGACGACAACCAACACAACACACAGTTTGTTTATTCACGATAGCGATTATCAACAGCTAGGTTTGTCTGGAACTAGACCTACAATCTTTCTAAAAGAAACAGACGGTAATGCAAATGAAAATTATCAAATTCGTTTGCAAAATGGTAATCTTCAATTTGAAACGCAAAACGATGCACAAACTGGCGCATCAACAAGACTCGCCATCGACAGCAGCGGCGGTATTTCTAAAAACGGCAGCTTCTCTTATTCTGGCACAAGCGATGATTTTTACTGGAACACTGGTACAGGCGATAGGTTTAGGTTTCACTCTGGTACAACAAGCAGTCGTGACATTTTAGGTTTTAGTAACCCAAACGGCGTTGTTGGCTCTATTGAAACATCTGGAACGTCTACCAGTTACAACACCTCATCAGACTACCGCCTAAAAACCGCAGTTACCTATGACTGGGACGCAACCAGCCGCCTCAAGCAACTACGTCCTGCTAGGTTTGAGTGGATTGCAGATGGGGATGATGCTGTTCCTGTTGATGGCTTCCTTGCACACGAGGTGCAGACGGTTGTTCCAGAGGCAATTACTGGCACACATAACGAGGTGGATGACGATGGCAATCCTGTGTATCAAGGAATTGACCAGTCTAAATTAACCCCATTGCTTACAAAGGCACTGATTGAGGCGGTTGAAAAGATCGAACAGCTAGAAGCCCGAATTGCGGCACTGGAGGCTAACTAATGGGATACATAGGCACTCCAGTTCAGCAAGCATTAACCAAGGCAACAAGTCAGTATTTTAACGGCACTGGTTCGCAGACCGTGTTTACGCTTAACCGCGCCGTAAACGTGCCTGAAGACCTAGAAGTGTTTGTTAACAACATTCAGCAGGAGCCGGGTGTTGGCAAGTCGTACACAGCAACTGGTACGACCCTGACCTTTGACGCCGCGCCCTCATCTGGCACAGGTAACATCTATGTTATCTATCGCGGCTCGGCAGAGGTAACGCGCCGCTTAGAGCATGATCCTAATCAGGCGCTTGCTGCTACGACTGGGACGTTTAGTGGCAACGTCGGTATTGAGACGAGTTCGGCAAACAAAAGTTTGTCTTCAACAGCTTTAACTGTAAACACAGCAACCGCCGGGAACTTTTCATCGTTAGAATTGTCAAGTGGTGACACATTAAATTGGCATATTAATTCTAACAACGCGGCGGTCTATGATGTGACTGCTGGAACACGGCCTCGTATATTTTACACCAACGGCTCCGAAGCAATGCGCATCGACAGCAGCGGTCGGGTTGGCATCGGGACGACTTCGCCAACAGGCAACGCAAACGGAAGCGCTTTAGTTTTAGAGGTACATAGTTCTGGCGCAAATCCACCAGAAATTTTAGCTGGGGGTCAAAACGCAGAGATTTCTATAGCAGGGGGTAGTGCTGCAAGTTATCTATGGAGTACTGGAGGATATCCTTTAGTTATAGGAACAAACGGCTCCGAAAAAATGCGCATCGACAGCAGCGGAAACTTGCTGGTGGGTACGACAAGCAGCACTATTTACTCCGGTACAACAACAGGCATAAACCTCAATCCCGATGGAGCCACATCGTTCAATCGTGCAAGCGGTCAAGCAGCTATGTTCAACCGTATATCAACCGATGGCGACATTGTGCAGTTCCGCAAAGACGGCACCACTGTGGGTAGTATTGGGGTGCAGAGTGGAACTATAGGATATGGCGGAACTAGTCACGTATCTATTCGTCCAAATTCTGGAACATCTGCTACATCAAATATCATCTGGGGTCAGGGTAATATTAAACCTTGGAATAACAATTATTTTGATATTGGGGATAGCTCATACAAATGGAAAGACCTCTACATCTCTAACAGAATAACAAACTCAGGTTCTGGCGGTGTAAGAATAGACACAAATAACCATGCGTATATTCGTAAGAAAGGCACACATCAGTATCAATTCGACTGTGGGGCTTTTACTGCTGGACAGGGCAAGAAGATATTCACGACAAACGCTTGGACAGCCGGTGGTGGCTCAATAACCGTCTTTCAGAACGCTGGTTTCTTCGGGGTTGGGCAGTTCAGTTTCATACTACATTATGGTGGCTGTGCATTTACTCTCCAACACGGCACAACTAATTACGCCACATTTTCTGTAAACCTAAACACACCCGGCAGCGGTCAAACGGAAGTCTACTTAACAATGGGCTATGCTATGAGCGATGTGCGAATCTTCCTGAACTTTGATGGCTATCCATACTACGGGGCTGGAGCATTAGTAAACAGCGCAGGTAGTGGCATCACGATGACCGAAGTCTCACATCATACTTTGGCATAGGAGCAATTATGGAACTAACACCAGAACAAATAGCCATGCTTGAAGCACACGCTGAAGAGGCCAAGAAGTTTGAGTATCAGTCTCACAGACAAAACGAGTTTGGTCAGTTGCTCCGTGTCGGGGAACAGTTGGACATGATTTATCACGAGTTAATGGACACTGGCACTCTGTCATCAACAGGGCCTTGGGCTACAGCAATAACCCAGTTGAAAAACAAGTACCCAAAACCGGAGTAAATAGATGCCGATAAGCACCATTAATACAAACAGTATTGCAGACGATGCCGTTACCGTACCAAAGGTAACGGATCAGGTGCTTACGCACAGGAATCTTATCATCAACGGAGCGCAAATTATTAATCAACGCGGAGATGCTACTGGGCAAAGTGGTTCTGGGTATTACTCTACGGACAGGTTTAGGCTCGTGAATAATCTAATGGGAGGGTATGATATTAGTCAAAGTTCAACCGCTCCTGATGGGTTTTCTAAATCAAAACGATTTTATTGTTCAACCGCTGATGCTTCTCCGGGAGCGAGTGACTATCTTATAATGCAACATTCAATTGAAGGCTATAACCTTCAACACCTTGATTGGGGTAGTGCTTCTGCTAAAAAAATTACGCTTTCTTTTTGGGTAAAGTCATCTAAAACAGGAACATATAACGTAGAATTTTCTCAAGATGCGGCAAATCCCCCTTACAAATCTTTGCAGTATACAGTTAGTGTGGCAGATACTTGGGAGTACAAAACACTTACTTTTTCAGGAAACACAACAGACCCCTTAACTGACGGTAATGTTGCTTCTTTAAACATCTACTGGTGGTTAGGTGCTGGTTCTACTTTTACTAGTGGCACATATAACGCTGACACATGGCATGGTACAAACGGCAATCGTGCAGTAGGTAATGTAAACCTATCTGACACAGTGGGTAATAATTGGAGTATAACCGGCGTCCAGCTAGAAGTCGGCGACACAGCCACTCCGTTTGAGCATCGGTCATACGGTGATGAGTTGGCTAGGTGTCAGCGGTATTATGCGGAATCTAACTGGGTGGGTACTCAAATTGTTGATAGTAATAATACAAATAGAAATCTAATACCGGCTCCACCACAGCCTATGAGAGGTAACCCTACGATTACAGTTTTTCACCCAAGCACCGGAACCGCAAATCAAGGGTATTGTTTTTCAAGCGGTGTAACAGCAACCATTTCGTATATTGGTGGGTTTAATTCGCTTAATACCTTTCAAATTGGAACAGGGGCTTATTTGCAGTCTGATAATTCCAACAGGTACACATCGTTTCGGATGAAAATGGATGCTGAATTATGAATGATATTATTTTTGACGCTGTAAAATACATAAACGATGGTCTTGGTAATACTGTTGGCGTAAACGCTACTAAAGATGGGGTTATTTATGGAATCCCACTCGACCCAGCCAACCGCCACTATGCAGAAATCATGCGTCAAGTAGAAGATGGCACACTAACCATAGAGGAAGCTGATTAATGGCATACATAGGATCAGAACCAAATTATGGAACGGTAGCTTCCCAGCGCTTCACGGGCGATGGGTCAACGACCTCGTTTGGCCTGACCCAGACTGTGCCAGACGGTGAGTCAATCATCGTCACTATCGGCAACGTGGTTCAGGAACCGGGAGCCTCGGCTGCATATACGGCATCCGCCAACACCCTAGCATTCAGCGCAGCGCCTGCTAACGGCGATGTGATTATGGTGCGCTACCTTGGGCGCTCTATTGACACGCCATCTAGCTACACCAATGTCATCCGGTTTAAGTATGTGGCTACAGCCAGCCAGACAGTCTTTACTGGTGCGGATATCAACAGCGCCATTCTGGCGTTTAGCGGCCCTGTTGTAGATGTGTTTTTAAACGGTGTGCATCTGGACGAAACAGACTATACTATCAGCAACGGCGACACGGTTACTTTAGCCACTGGCGCTACACTGAATGACGAGATTGTAATTATAGCCTACCGCGTCCAGACCTTTGCGGATGTGGTGGCAGCGTCAACTGGGGGAACTTTTGCTGGCGGCATAACCGCGCCGAACTTCCAGACGACAGTAACGAAGGTACATACGGCTGTGTTCCGCACCAATAACCAGACGGTTACGCAGAACACGACAATTGCCACGGCAGAAAATGCGCTGGCTATTGGCCCACTGACCATAGACCCATCAGCCACAATCACGGTTGACGGCAACTTAACAATACTGTGAGGCATAGATGGCTTCGATATTAAATGTAGACCAAATAAACAATGCGGCGGGTACTAGCGGCATTACTCTTGACGCAAGTACAGGCAAGGCATCGTTTCCTAATGGTGCGACACTGCCAGCGGGTAGTATGGTTCAGTTTGGAAGTTCAGTATCAAAGGTAGCGTCTATTACAAATTTTAATGGGGTTTCTGGACCGACCGCGATATATGGTAGTTTTTTCGCAAACAGAACTTATACTCTCGCTAACTCAGTTACCATTACGCCAAAATCTACAAGTAGTATTTTATATTGCGTAGGTATTGTAGGTTGGACGTCAATGCTCCCTACTAGTAGTATGGCACATGGTCAAATAATTACTAGAAATGATGGTCAAGACTCAATTGATATGTCAGATTATCCTTGGTATCAGCATTTGTATGTAACTTCTAGCTCTCTTTATTACCCGGCAGAAACAATTTCTGGGGTATTCACCCCAGCTTCAACTAGCCCACAAACAATCCGCTTGAGGCCGTTTGTATACGCCGAAGGAGCTAACACTGTTACAGGGTCTTTTAAAAGTTCATCCTTATTTGTTATGGAGATTGCACAATGAGTACGCTCTATGTCGATACCATTAACGAGAAGACCAGCGGCAACGGTGTGCAGATTCCGGGTCATGTGGTTCAGGTTCAATATCGCGCTGTACCAAACAGTGGATTTACTACTACTAGTAGTTCTATGACAGATGTAACCAATTGGTATGTAGATATAACGCCAAAATTCTCCAACAGTATCTTAGTTTGGCAAACTACAATTACCCTACTATTAGACAATGCTAATGGCTATGGCAGATTTAGGATTGTAGATTCAAATAATGGCGACACACAATGGAGCAGTAACAGCTATATGGGTAGTTCTTCATATAACCAGCCTGCAAGTACAATGATTGACTACCCATTTCTTCACGCGAACACAGCCGGTACAACAAATTCAATGCGGCTACAATTTCAAGCACAAGTAAACTCTTTGGGAACACTACACAACTCTTGGTCAACTGGAGATGATAGAATAGTTATGGTAACGGAGATTGCACAATGACGAGCATATTGAAAGTCTCCGAGATCCAAGACCCAACAAACAGCAACACCGCGCTGACGATTGATAGTTCTGGCAGAATTTTACAACCAGCTAAACCAGTGTTTTCTGTCAGTAAAACCACAGTTCAAAGTGAAACTACTCCCAATGCTTGGGTAGCTATTAATTGGGACAGTGTAAATATAAATGTTGGTAACTGTTATTCGGCAAATGTGTTTACTGCGCCTGTGGCTGGTAATTACTTTTTATCCTACAACATAAGGGTAAATGATACCCAGCAAAACGGCGATTATAACCTAGCTGCCATTCATTTCTCAAATGACTCAAGTCAACTTAATTTGAACCAGACATATACAATACACACACCAAAGGGTCAATACCAATCGTTAGTATATTCAGGAATTATAGAAATGGACGCAAACCAAACTGCTCAAGTTAAGTTTCTAACGCACAGTGATACAAGTTGGAGTTTCGATAGAATTGGCAGCTTTAGTGGGCATTTAGTAGGATAGGAGTAAAAACAAAATGGCATCAATAGCAGAGGCTCTGACCGAACTAGGCATCACCGAATGGGTGTTGCGCGGTGAGCCAACAAATGAAGCAGAATTTAATGAGATGTTCCGTAAGGTTACGGGCGCAGACGAAAACGGCTCGGCTATCGAAAGCAGCAACGTAGCTGACTGGGGATGTAGCTGGGCAACCGTCAACGCAAAGCTAACCGAGCTTAATGCAGCGGAGCCTTTGAAGCTGTTGCGCGCCGAGCGTGACCGCTTGATTGCGGCTACCGACTGGTGGGCATCGTCTGACCTTACAATGAGCGCCGAGCGTACAGCATACCGTCAGGCACTGCGTGACATCACCGACAGCTACACCTCGCTTGACGATGTTGTGTGGCCTACAAAGCCGGAGTAAGTAAATGAGCCGTGCAAGAGACCTAGCCGATTTTGCAGATAAAAATATCACTGGGCTGAACCTGTCCAGCACAACTATGTCTGGGACAGACTTTGGTCACTCAAATGTAAAACTGCCTGTTGGCACTACTGCGCAAAGACCGACTGGCGCTGAAGGTATGGTGCGGCTAAATACTAATTCAAATCAGCCAGAATGGTACGACACTGTATCCGGGACGTGGAAAGCCTTTTATGCACCAACCACAGGGGCGTATATGATTGAATATTTGGTTATTGGCGGTGGCGGTGGCGGCGTATCAGCTTATTACGGAGATGCGTCTGGTGGCGGCGCTGGTGGATATAGGTCAAATGTTCCCGGAGAAAATTCTGGTGGTTTGTCGCAGGGTGAAGGTCCGTTTTTTGTAACTTCAGGAATGTTATTTAATGTTGTCGTTGGCGCTGGTGCAGCACAAAGCACACATGCACAGGGTGGGTCATCAGCTTTTGGTGAAATAGTTTCCTTGGGTGGCGGCGGCGGCGGCGCACATAGAAGCCCGGGTTATTTTGGCGGTTCTGGTAGCGGTTCTGGGGCTTGGTATGACGCCGCAGACAACGCCGTTGGCGGGTATAATGTTGCTGGTCAAGGTTTTCAGGGCAATAGCAGACTTGAGGGTGGGGTTTTTGACCTATCTGGAGGGGGTGGCGGCGGAGCCGGTGGCAGGTCTTCCAGTGGCTCAATAAATGGCGGTGGCGGTATATCTTCTTTAATTACCGGTTCATCGGTGACACGCGGTGGCGGTGGCGCTGGTGGCAACTGGAGCAGTGCTGGCGCTGGTGGCGTTGGCGGCGGTGGAAATGCTGGCGCTGGTGGTAGCGCTGGGCAAAACGCTTCGGCAAACTATGGCGGTGGTGGCGGTGGCGCTGCGGGAAATTTTGCCACACCACCAACGGCGGGGAATGGTGGTTCCGGTATTGTGATTGTTAGGTACTTAGGTTCTACGCGAGGTACAGGTGGAACGATTACATACTCTAACGGGTATACAATTCACACATTTACAAGTTCTAGTACATTTACCGCGTAAAGAGAAACGATATGGCACATTATGCAAAAGTTAAAGATGGTATTGTTACTCAGGTCATTGTGGCAGAGGCCGAGTATTTTGATTCACTTGCAGACCATGAACCGGGTCAGTGGATTCAAACATCCTATAACACTTACGGCGGCAAACATTATGACCCAGAAACAAGGCTAGAGGATAACGGTGTCCCTTTGCGTAAAAACTACGCTGGAATTGGATTTACTTATGACACCGAGCGGGATGCTTTTATCCCACCGAAACCATACGAAAGTTGGATTTTGGACGAGGAAACTTGTTTGTGGGACGCGCCTGTAGAGCGTCCAAATGATGGACAGGTGTATTTTTGGAACGAAGAAGCGGGAGCTTGGGTTAGTTAATGCTAGGTGAGTTGGCGCTATCGGAAAGGGCTATTGCAGATCACGGCATTCTAACGCTGGGTTCAGCCACCGCTGATGCCAACTTTACACTAGATCAGACCGGTACATATATCGGTATTACTAGCGCCGAAATGAACGCCATTGCTAGTAAGGCATCAATTGCTGTTGGCATATTAGTTGGTATTATAGATGCCACACTTGAGTTCACTCAAAGCAGTGCGGCCACTCGGTTCGCCACAGGCATCTCAGGGCAGGTGTTTAGCACTATTCAGACTAGCGAGGGGCTTCGCTACGCCACTGGTATATCAGAGCAGGACGCAGCCTTTATCCAAAGCAGCGCTGCAAGCAGCACCCTTAGTGGTATATCCGAGCAAGAGGCAGCGTTTATTGTATCGGCTCTTGGCGGGGCAATCACAAACAACCCCGCATCACTGGAAGCTGTATTCATACAGACAACAAACGGGATAGCGGTTCGAGGCGGTATATCAGAGCAAGACTCTTCGTTCACGCAAGCAACTCTTGCCTCTAGGGTTTTTGAAGCAGACCCGCTGCAAATCAGCGGTGTATTCATACAAACAACTGATGGTCGTCTCTATTGGGACATCTGGACAGGATCTCCGTCAACATCACCACAAGAGTCTTGGGTTCAGATAAACCCAACAGGTGGAACGTGGACAGAGATCAACGCTGGTGGTATAGTAGACATCTGGACAGAAAAGGTGGTTTAAATGCCTAGTACATATACAAACAACTCCGGTATTGAAAAACCCGGCTCGGGTGAGCAGGCGGGTACTTGGGGTGCAACCTCAAACAATAACTTTGACATCATTGACCGCGCCCTAAATGGGGTGGGCGTTATTACGCTTGCCGGAACTAGTCATACCCTAACGACTACAGACGGTACTTTAAGTGACGGTCAGTACAAGGTTTTAATTCTTGCGGGTACACCTTCTGGAACAAACACTGTTACAATCAGTCCGAATGACCAAGATAAAATTTATTTTGTAAGAAACACCACCGCTCAATCTGTTGTATTTACTCAAGGAAGCGGGGGAAATGCAACCATACCAAGTGGTGAAACCAAAATCATCTACGCAGATGGCGCGGGAGCAGGGGCTGCGGTTTCAGATTTTACTGGCGCTTTATCTATAACAGGAAATGTTAATGCTACGACTTTGGACATAAACGGAACGCAGGTCACCGCCACTGCCGCAGAGCTTAATACGCTTGACGGCATAACCGCAACAACAGCGGAGCTTAACTACACAGACGGTGTTACCAGCCTCATTCAACCACAGCTAAACGGCCTTGTCGCTTTTAAACAAGACACCGTAACAGGTGCAGCTTCAACAATTACCTCTTCAAACTTAACAGCAAACAGGGCTTTGTTATCTAATGGTAGCGGTAAAGTTGCTGCAAGCGCTAACGTCACTTCTACAGAACTTGGTTATCTTGACGGCGTTACCAGTAATATCCAGTCGCAGTTTAACGGTATTAGCACCGAACTTGTGAATGATACCTCTCCACAACTTGGAGGCAACCTAGACGGAAATGGGTTTAATATATCACTAACAAACAATAACCATATGCAATTTGGTAATTGGTATGTGTATATGGATGGTGCTGGTAATTTAAAATTCCAATATTCTAGCAACGTAGTAGCTCAAATAGCTCCTAATGGAGCCATTACTTCCGAGAACGATGTTACAGCATTTGGTTCAGTCTAATGGCGCTACCGGCTTCTGGACAAATAAGTTTATCTCAGTTTAGAACTGCCTTTGGAGGTTCTACTCCTGACTCTGTGTCCGAATATTATCGTGGCGGCAGTCTAGTTTCCGACAACGCTGTAAACGTAAATATCCCCCAAAGTGGTGCGACCAGCTTCAGTGATTATTATGGCGGCGCAGGAACACAGACTAGAAACATTTCCGTAAACATGGACTACCTTTTTGGCAACACTGCTTTTGGCTTACAAGCGCAAAGTAGCACAGCAGCGCCTTTTAGTTTTTCCGCCGGAACAAACGCCGTAGTGTATCAACCAGTGTTTCATGCAGGCACGGGTTTTATTACTAGCGCAAGCATTACAGTTCAACAGAATGAAGACGTTAATTCCAATTCGCAACACGTTCTTTTATACGGCGGAACTTACAGTGGTGGCGTAACAAATATTGTAGCTCAGTGGGACGCTTATTCCAGTGGTAGCTCTGGAGGTGCGCGGTACTATTCTATTGGTTGGGATAGCGATGGTTTAATAAACGCGATTACTCTTACTGGCGGCATTTACAACCAAGGAATTGTTAACCTTGTTACAAATAATGTGTCTGCTGCTAGGACAGCAGGATACAAGTGGTTTGGCTTTAGATTAAAGAACCCATCCGGTTACGCTAAAGGGTCTGAAATTATGACAGGCACATTCTATACCACCAGCATAACGCAGCCATCGTAGGTGAAATATGCCATTAACAAAGCTACAATTTAGACCCGGCGTCAACAGAGAATACACCTCGTATTCAAACGAGGGCGGTTGGTATGATGGCGACAAAATTAGGTTTCATCTTGGCTATCCAGAAAAAATTGGCGGTTGGCAAAAGTATAGTAACAATAGTTTTATTGGCACTGCTAGGCGGCTTCATAACTGGGTGGCGATAGATGGCTCCAACTTTATGGGTATTGGCACTACGGTTAAATACTACATCGAGGAGGGTGAGGCTTTCTTCGATATTACCCCCATCCGCATTACCACTGCGGCGGGTGCTGTAACTTTTTCTGCCACCAATGGATCAACAACAATCACCGTAACAGACATAGCCCACGGCGCTGTAGCTGGTGACTTTGTTACTTTTAGCGGCGCTGCTAGTCTTGGCGGTTCAATCTCTGCCGTTGTTCTTAACGCTGAGTATCAAATAGACACTGTTATTGACAGCAATACATACACAATAACAACAATTATCCCCGCCAATGCTTCTGACACAGGCAATGGTGGAGCAAGCGTTGTTGGCAGCTACCAAATAAACACAGGTCTAAACACTACTGTTGGTGGCACAGGTTGGGGCGCAGGTCTCTATGGCGGGCGTACTCTTGGTGGCTTGCAAACAATCGTAAATGAAGGCGGTACATTTTCGGCAGTAGACACCACGCTTACGGTTCTTAACGCAAGTCCGTTTCCGTCCACTGGTACAATCTTGATTGACCGAGAGCTAATCACATATTCTGGTAAATCTGGAAATGACTTAACCGGCCTGACAAGAGGTGTAAATGGAACATCCGCTGACAGCCACGCAAACGCATCAACTGTGTTTCTGGCTGTTGGAAACTCCGATCCTAACCTAGATTTTACTGGGTGGGGTTCATCTGCTGCTGGTGGTATTATACCAGTATCGGAGCTTCGTCTTTGGTCGCATGATAACTTTGGTGAAGATTTAATTATTAACCCGCGTGATGGCGGCATTTATTACTGGGACAAAACCAACAGTTTGGCCTCAAGGGCTGTAGAAATTGGAACTTTAGGTGGAGCTTCCAACACGCCGATCATTGCAAAGCAGGTTTTGGTTTCTGATTTGGATAGACATGTTATAGCTTTTGGCTGCAACGCACAGGGCGGCACAGATCAAGATAACTTGTTGATTCGTTTTTCTGACCAAGAATCCATTACCGACTGGACGGCAACAGCGACCAATACAGCGGGTGACTTGCGCCTTGGCTCTGGATCTACGTTTGTTCAGGCAGTAGAAACAAAACGTGAGGTTCTGGTTTGGACAGATAAATCACTTCACTCACTGCGCTTTATTGGGCCTCCATTTACATTCGGCTTGCAGCAGCTCGCGTCAAACATCACAATTATGGGGCCAAAAGCTGCGGTAGCGACTGAGGATTATGTTTTCTGGATGGGCATTGACAATTTCTATGTATATGCCGGTCAGACTACACAGCTACCCTGTACAGTGCGGGACTATGTGTTTACAGACTTTAATAAAGAACAGGCTGAAAAGGTTGTTTCAGGCGTAAACTCACAGTGGGGGGAGGTTGTTTGGTTTTATCCTTCTGCAAGTTCTGAAGAAAACGACAGATATGTAATATACAATTATCTGGAAAAAGTCTGGTACTATGGAACACTGAGCAGAAGCGCGTGGCTTGATCGCGGTATTCGTCAATACCCTATCGCGGCTGGTGGAAATTATCTTTACAACCACGAGATTGGACAAGATGACGATGGCGCGGCTATGGAGTCTTTCATCGAGTCGAGTCAAATGGATGTTGGGGATGGAGAGCGATTTACGTTTCTGAAAAGAATTATTCCCGATGTTAAGTTTGAGGGGTCTACATCTATCAATCCAGCAGTTGATTTTACCATTAAGGCAAGAAACTATCCGGGTGGAAACTACCTGCAAACAGACACAAAGACAGCAACAAGAACTGCAACCGCACCAGTAGAGCAGTTTACAGAAAATCTAGACATAAGAGCCAGAGGAAGATCGTTTGCTTTTCGACTTGACTCGTCAGGCTCTGGTGTCAGGTGGAAACTAGGTAGTCCGCGTGTAGATATCCGTCAAGATGGGAGGCGTTAATGTCATCTCGCGCCCTACCACCACCAAGACTTCCCGAGGCTCCAGAAGAATACAATAGAGCTTATATGGAAGATCTAGTAAGAGCGTTGGATAACTACATCCAGCAAGAACGTAATCCTGGCGAAATGCGTGGAACAAAGCTTACATTAACGGATTTGCCCACTAGCTCAACAGGGTTGGAAGTAGGTTCACTGTGGAATGATGCAGGAACAGTGAAGATAGTGACATAGCACGAATTTCCTGTATAATTGTTCGTGTTTAATAAGGATTGTAGTTATGGGTTTTTTAGATGATATAGCAAAAATAGCTTTGCCCGTTGTGGCTGGCAGCTTTTTGGGTCCTGCTGCTAGCGGTTTGTTTGGTAGCGCAGTGAGTCCAGCCATACAGAACGCTTTGCTTTCTGGCGGTATCGGTCTGCTAACTGGTCAGAAACCCAAAGACGCACTTAAATCAGCGTTGTTAGGCGGCATTGGACAAACGATGTTTGGTCAGGCTGGGCAAGCCGCCAATCAAGGCGCGGCGGGTATGGAAGCGGTAAATGCTCCATTTACGCCAATGAGGGGGTCTCAATCTCCGAGTGCCGCCGCACAGGCCGCAAGAGCCGCACAGGCCGCTGGCGCTGGCGCAAGTCAAGCAATTAACCCAGTTGCAGCAAAAACCATGTCTGCTGAATTATTGCAGGGCCTTGGTATGGGCGGTGATAACATGTTATTTAAAATTCTTAATACTCAACTTGGTGAGGGCGCTGCCGCTGGATTGCTGGCGCAACTTTTGTCTGGCGATGAAGAAGAAGACACAAGGACAGCATTTGAAAGAAGGCCATATGCAGGCGGAAAGCAATATGGAAGACTGGGTGGGATTAACTACAATCAAGGCGGTTTAGCACAGTATCCGCGCCGTGATGGTGGGATTGACCCTAATGAGGGTTCAGGAACTCAAGATGATGTTCCGGCCATGTTGACTGCTGGTGAATTCGTAATGACCCGTGACGCAGTAGAGGGCGCTGGTGGCGGTGATGTTCAGCAAGGCATAAATCGCATGTATAGTATGATGGATAAGTTTGAAAGGATGGCCTAATGGCTACTCAAACAGTAGAACAAGTACAACGCCTAGCCCCTTATTTGGAAGGTCTGGAACAGCGCCTTCTTGGTACAGCATTTGGTGAATTTGACGACTCTGGAGCGCAAACAGCGCCCGGACTTCTTGACAAACCCATATCGCTTCCACAACAGCAAGTAGCTGGGCTTGACCCACTCCAGCAGCAGGCTCTTAACATAGCTCCGGGAATGGTTGGATCTTATGCTCCATTTACGCTAGGAGCCGCCGGACAAACTCTTGGTGGACAGGCAGCGCTTTCTGGCGGTCTTAGCACAATTATGGACCCAATGAGTGGCGCTGCAAGATTTAGTGATCCACTTGCTCGCCTTCGTCAGTTGCAGGCTTCTGGAGCAATTGGTCAAGGCCTTGGCTCTGTTGGTTCTGGCATGATGGGCTTTTCGCCAACCTCCATTTCATCTTATATGGACCCATATCAACAAGATGTTATTGACCAAGCGATGCAAGACATTGCTCGTCAGGGTCAAATACAAGAACAGAATCTTGGCGCAAAAGCAGTAGGCTCTGGCGCTTTTGGTGGCGCTAGACAGGGTGTAGCTCAAGCTGAACTTGGCAGGGCGACAATGGATCAGCAGGCGAGAACCGCCGCTCAGTTGCGCTCAACAGGGTATGCAGACGCCGCCAGAAGAGCGCAGCAAGCCTTTGAAGATCAGCAAAAACGATCTCTTTCTGGATCAGAACTTATGGGTAGGCTTGGAACCTCTTTGGCTGGATTGCCTAGTGACTATGCAGAGGCTATTGCAAGATCTCAAAAAGCAGGCCAGCTTATGGGCGGACTGGGGCAGGCATATGGACAGCTTGCTGGTACAACTGCTGACATTGGCCGCGTACAGTCTGAGCTTGGCCGCGCTGACCTTGGCATGCTTACGCAGCTTGGCGATATCGGACGCTCATTCCAGCAACAGCAGCTTGAGGCACAGCGCCAGAACCAGTTGCAGACTGCTCAAGAGCCGTTTACAAGACTTGAAATGGGTCAGTCTTTGCTCAAGGGCATTCCAAGTTCAGGATTGTCATCAACATTCAAGTCAGCAACAACACCAGACACCAATCCTTTCTTAGCAGGTGTTGGTGCATATACAGCCCTGCAAGGTATTAAGCCAACTGGCCCAGCAGGGAAATAGGGGTATATAAATGGCTCAGAATCAGATACTACCTTTAGGCTCCGGTTTAGGGGCAATTAGAGCGCCATCTTTGCAAGGTGACGCAAACGAAGCGGCGTTTCGCAGAGACGCTTCCAGTGGTGGATTACTGGGTCAATTATTAAGCAAATACCCTACTCAACAACAGGCCATTGACGCTCGTAAATCTGCTCAATCTAGCATAAGTGATATACTTGGCGGTCTTATGGGGGCTGGGTCAGCAGGCAGTGAGCCTATGTTTATGCCTGATGAGTCTTCAGGCATGAATATTGATGGCTCAGAGCCAACCCAAACACCATTCTATATTGGAGAATTTGGCAAGGATTTAGGCGGTCAAATTTTAAAAGATCTTCGTGGTCTTTATAGTGGGCCAAACATCAGAACAGGCAGAGATCTTTATGGAGATGAGTTTGGAAATATAGCCCCAGACGGCACTATGCCAAGGACCATGGATTTTGATGTTACTGATGTATCTTTTGGTGATGAATTTGGAAACATAGCTCCAGACGGCAGCATGCCTAGACAAACAACGGAAATCACCTCTGTTGCTGATGACCTTGCGGCTATGGCAGGCGCAGAAGCTCGTGAGGCTGGTGAACGCTCACCTATGACGCTTATGGCAGAAGCGGAAGCGCAGGAGGCCAAAGAGTATGAGGGCGAATCTGTTAATCAACGAAAAGAAGACCCATATGCTGCCGCCTTAGCTGATGCTATGAAGTCATATGAAGATGCAAAAGCCGGTGAAGACACAGGAAGCAAAGACATAGATTATTATAAAAAGCAATTTGCAGATGCCACAGGAATAGACGTAAGTGGAAAAGTAGATAAATCTCAGGCGCTTATGGCATTTGGTCTAGCTCTTATGCAGAATAAGGCCGGTAAAGGGTTTGACGTAGGGAAAATTCTTGACTCTGTTGGTAAAGCTGGTGAAGCAGCTATGCCATCTTTGGCAGAGGCAAGAAAAGAGGCTCGCGCTGGTCAGCTCGCTGGTGGAAAGTTTGCACTTCAAAAAGTCGCAAGCGATAAAGCCACAGAATTAGCAACTCAGCAAGCTGCTTTGGCTAGGGTACAAGAGCTTCAGAAGGCTCAAATGGATGCTCAATCAGCAGAAAGATTAGCACAAGTAAAGGGCTTCGAGTCTAGAAAGACAGAAAGAATGAAAGCTGAACTTGACATGCTAAAAGACGGTATGGCTGGTGCAGAATTCGACAAAACCTACAATCTTAAATTTGCCTCTGGACAAGGGCCAAAGAACGCTTTTGATATTGTTATGGCGTATGACAAATCTAAGCCAAATCAGCCTGTGATTGTTGGTGCTGATCCTATGGTCAGAAAATACATAGACGGACGAGCAGGTATTGATGATGCCCTTGAACTTATGGATACTATGGAAACCGCTGCTAGAGAAATAGCAGAAGGGGGCGGTACGGCTAAATTTGCATACGACAAATTAAACTCTGTAGCAAAAGCTATATTCCCAGACTTAAATACTGGAAAACCAACAAGTGCAAAAGAATACGAGCAATCAGTAAAAATAATTATGGGTAGATTTAAAAGATTTTTAACTCAAGAAACCGGCAACGGAATATCAAATGTTGACGTTAGAACTTGGGAAGAAGAAATTTTAAAGAAACCAACTTGGTTTACAAATCTTGACGAAACAATGAACGCTTTAGATTTGCTGCGTGATACATTTTTACAAAAAAGGCTTGAGTTTGATCAGGGGCTTGATCACCTATATGATCCTCAAAATCATGTTGACGCAAAAGACTTAAATGGCTTGGTTCAAAAATATGGTACCTTGGATCAAATAAAAGGGACTGAAGGTAGATTGGTCTTTAAAGACGGAAAAATAGTTAGGACGCAATAATGGCTACGATTGATGTAGAAATACTACCGGGTCAATTCGTTCCTTATGAGATAAAAGGAGATGCTCCGAACTACGTTGAGATGCAGGCAATAAGAAAGCTTGCCAAACAAGCGGAAAGGTCTTCACGGGAGGAATTAGTCCAATCTGAAGCCGCTCAAAAAAAACAGGAACTTGACACAGAAACCGGTGTAGAAAGCGGTTTGCTTCGCGCTGTCTTGTCCATGGCTGAAAACGCTGAAGAAGAAGATGCAAAATTAACAGAATTATTCGGCATGTCTAAAGACACTGACTTTCTGCGCGACAATCGCGGAAGGCTTGCACTTACCCCAGAAGGGGGCAAAAAGCTTGGTGTTGACTTACAGAAAAACACCCTTATTGATGAAGAGGGCTTGAGTTGGTATGACCTTGCCGACTTAACAAGCATGGGCGCGGATATTGCTGGTGGTATTTACGGCACAGTAAAAGGCGCAGCGCTGGGAACGGCTACAATGGGGCCGGGGTTTGGAACTTTTGTAGGCGGGGCTTTGGGCGCTGGCACAGGCACAGCGGCTGCTGGTGCGGTTGAAGAAGCTATTGAAGGGCTTCTTGGTGTGTCTAGACAAAACGCTAGTGAGATTACAAAAGATCTTGCGTTAGACTTTGGTATTGGTGCAGCCGGTGAAGTTGTAATTGGTGGTGCAATAAAGATTGCTGCTCCATTTGTTCGTGGCTTGCGGGGCAAGAAGCTAGAGGGCGAAGAGCTTCAAACTATTGGTATGGGTTTGGCTGACGAAAAAGCGTCTAAAAGAATACTACTAGCTCAAGCAAAAGAAATTTCCGAGCAAACAGGCCGTCCCGTTGATGAGGTAATGACCGAGATTTCCGGTCCAACGGGTATGGGTTTCGGCGAAACTCGTGTTGGATTTGGCGGGATTGCGCCAACCCTTGAAAGTGCTGGCGGCACAGCAATTGGTTCTAGAGCGCAAAGAATTGGTGAAAAAATCAGAGGCAGCAGTGACCGTCTTAGAAATAATTTTAAAACACTTAACGATACATTCAACACTTACAAGTCGCAGCTTGGTTTAGCCGCAGATCAGCCTATAGCACAGTCTGTTGCTGATGAAGCCGGTGACGTTCTGAAAGCTGGTATACAAGGCAAGAATCAAGCCCTAAAGATAGCAGAAGAAGAAGCCAGAAGTGGTGTTTTAAATCAATTTGACGAACTTGCAAAAGAGCTAGGTGCCGCCTCGAAGGTAGACGAAGGCATCAATTCGTTTGTATTTCAATCTCTTGCCAAATCACTAAACCAATTTGATCAGTTAGCAACATCTAAGTACGCGGCCATTGATAAGGTTATGAAAGACACGGTTGGTGATTCAACTATATTCCCCACCAGTGGTTTAAAAGAAGTAGCTACTCAGCTTAAAAATCGTCATGGGCCAGCTATAAAAGCAAGTACAGGAATTGGCGATAAGCTTGCTGATGAGGATTTGGTTGCAAAGGGCATAATAGAAGGATTTGGCAGCCTTGGTAATAAAGCGTCTTTTGCCCAATTATACCTTTTGCGTAAAAAGCTTTGGGACACAAACTTTGCCTTCAAAGGCTTAAATGGCACAAACAAATTAGACGATGCAATACGTTTGATTGACAACATGATGACGGAAAAAGCCGTTACAAGTGCTGCTCAGTCTTCAGCGCGGTCTCTTGGAGATGAGGGTGTACAGCTTTTAAGTAACGCAGCCAAAGAGCTGGGATCAGCCCGTAAGTTTTATTTAGATGGCATGAACAAAATCGACAACATGACTAGAGCTACTGGGTTAAAAGAGCTTAGAGATGCTGTTGTCAGAAGCAGAACATCTGGAACACCAATTGAAGACCTAATGCCCAATGTCACCTTTATGTCTAAAATTATTAAAAATGGTGACGCGCAGTCTGTAACTAAAACTCTTGATGTTATTAGAGCTAATGCTCCGAAGGGCCAAAAAGACAAGTTTACTAACGAGTTTAGAGAGCGCTTGGCTAATGCATGGCTAACAAATGCTGTTAAAAAGACAGCTTCTAGCGGTGAAGATGCGTTTGCGTTTAAGGGATCTAATTTTTCTAAACAAATAGATGATCTTGGTGCAACAGGAGATGTTCTTTTTGGCAAGGCTCGTTACGCAAAAATCAAACAGCTTTCTGAGCAGATACGCCAGACTACAATTCCGGGCAGGACAAAAACTGTAGACATTGAAAGCGCGTTGCTTGGCGCTAGGTCTATGGGGGCTGGACAGCCTCTTATTAACACTTTGGAAAATGTTGCAAAGGCACAAAAAGAATATTTTGATTTCCAATCAAACAGCATTCGTAAAAAAATACTTGCTGATGAAGCTCTGAACCCTCAAACAGCGGCTTCTTATATTTCTGCTAGTGGTGCTAAATCAAATGAAGTGAAGTCAATTATGAATTCACTTGATGATACCGGTAAAGAAACTGTGAGACAGTTCTTTCTATCTAACTTGACTAAAGAGTTTGGTGTTAGCGCACTCATTGACGGTAAGGCTTTGCAGGGCATGTCTAGCGCCTTCACAGCCGCCGCTGAAAAGGGAAAGCTACGAGCTGTTTTTGGCAAGCAAATGGGAATTGACATGGAAAAGTTTGCAAAGATTTTGGCAGCAAACGCAAGAACTGCTCAAGGCGGTGATCTTGTTGCAGCTAATATCGCAGCAAACCCCTTAAAAAATATCGGAACAATTCTTCGGATGACTGTTGTTGGAAAGCTGCTTGACTCCGCACCTATTTATAGCAGGGTTGTAAAGGACTATGAGCGAATGTCAAAAGGTCTTAGCCCAAAATCAAAGTCAGAGCTTTTAGGGCAATTGATTGGTGCTGCTGTAGCGCAGACTCCGGGTCAAGCCCTGCAAGAGGGTACAAACGAAGCATCTAAACAAATTAGCGCTGTAATGGAAAACTCTGGCCTTAACCAGCAACTGTCGCAGATACAAAGTCGCATGAACCCACCCGTGTCTGCATCAGGCATTGGTCAGGTGAATGTAACACAGCCGCTTGCGCCTAACACGCAGCCAGTTGGTGGGCCTCCTGCTAACGCAGCAACCATACGCCAGCAAGCGGCACAAAACCCAGCCGTTGCACAAGCGCTAGGAATTAATCCAGCCACAGCGACACTGCTTGGAACAGGACAACCTTAATCATGAATAAAGATCAGTTAAGAGAAGAACTCGCAGAGGACGAGGGCTGTAAGTATTTGATTTATTTAGATCATTTGCATCTCCCTACGTTTGGAATCGGCCACCTAATCAAAGAGCATGACCCCGAGTATGGTGAACCTGTTGGCACTGAGGTATCAGAGGACAGGGTTCGCAAGGCGTTTAATTTAGACATTGCCGTCACCATTGAGGACTGTCACCGCCTGTGCAGCAATGTCGGGGTAGACTTTAACGAGCTTGACCTGAAGTACCCAGACGCCGCTCTAGCGTTGTGCAACATGACATTTAATCTTGGCTACCCTCGCTTTAGCAAATTTAAGCGTATGTGGGCAGCAGTAGCAGAAGCTATGGGAGACCCTAAAGAATGGATGACTGTGGCCGCAGAGGCAGAAGATAGCCGCTGGTTTGACCAGGTTCCTAATCGAGCTAAGAGGCTTACTGCAAGGTTCAGAGCGTTAGCTGATGAGTAAAAGCCCATGTGTCGGGATATGTGTTCTAGACAAAGAGCGCGTAAGATGTATTGGCTGCGGTCGAACCATCGAGGAGATTATTAACTGTGGGAAAAAATCAAACGACTGAACAGCCGCCCCAAAAATATTACAAACATTGCCCCCGTTGCGGAAATAAATTACGAACAATTGTTGTACATGGACATGAACAATGTTTAGAATGTGATCAAGTAATTTATGATTGTTGCCAAGGGGAGCAGTGCAATCCTTAATTCACTTTCAAACGTAGATAATGGCGCAATAGGAGAGTACATATGCGCTCTCCGGTTGCTAAAGATGGGCGTTCAGTGCCGCATTGTTAACATGGGTACGTCTGACATAATTGCAGAGCTTGATGGAAGGGTCTACCGCATTCAAGTTAAATCAAGCCAGCTTAAAGCAAGACATGAGCCTAACAGAAACAATGGCTATCAATTTATAACATCAAAAGGCGGCAAAAAAACACGGCTCACAGAAGCTGATTGTGACATCGTTGCTATGGTCGCCCTTGACATAGAAAACATTTGGTTTTCGCCTATACAAAAGGTTGCAAAGCAAGTGTCAAAAAGAATCCACCCCAGCAAGTTTTGCGAGAACACAATCGAATTAACGTGGAAAGACACTATTTCTTATCTGGAAAGTCTGTAGCGTTTCCTATTTTTAGCTTACACACCTCACAGACAGCAGGCTCCTTGTCATAGTCTACTGCTGTACGACAGCGAGGGCATTGCCCCGTGTCTATAAGCTTTTGTATAGGCCCCTTCTCCTTCATGCTGCTGACCCAATGCCAGACCTCACTTCATCTGCGTACCGGTTTTGATATGCGTCATAGACAAGCTTTGCAATTTGCTGGCTAACCTTTCGGTGTTCATCAGTAGAAAGCTTAACGAGCTTTTTATGTGTGTTAATGTCTACAGCAACTGACTTGTATTGCTTTGGATCGGCCATTATAATGCTCCCATAAGTTAACAACAGTGGGCATATATTAGCATGTTTAAGGGTTATCGCAAGTATAATAAATATGGCGCAAAGAAGACGCAGTTCATGGGATTTACATTCGACTCCAGATGGGAGGCGGAGCGTTGGGGGCAGTTAACCGCTATGGAACGCGCCGGGGCTATACGAGATTTAGAGAGACAAATAAAGTATGACATAGTTGTAAACGGTGAAAAGATTTGTAGGTACATTGCAGACTTCAGATACAAAGAAGTTGAGGAAGACGGCTCCACAAAAGAAATTGTTGAAGATGCAAAGGGTGTTGAAACCGCTGATTTCAAACTAAAAAAGAAGCTCATGAAAGCCGTACACGGTATTGAGATAAAATTATCTAAGAAAAATAGTTGACAATCCTTTTGAGGTTTCCTAAATATAAATCGTGGAAGCAACTAAACGAAAGGAGGGCAACATGCTTAACGCTCCAGCCCCATTTATTCCTAACGATATTACGCCAGTATATGAGCGGCGTAATGATGTTATGCAAAAGATTAGTGACCTTCAGAAAGAACTAAAGGTCATTAACAATTCTCTTATCCAACAATTTGAAGATCAGGCTCGTCAGTACCTTGCTGATAAAGGTAAGGACTTTGGGCAAGCAACGCTCAAGGCTGATGGGTTCAAGATTACCCTCGACTTTCGCAAGAAGGTTGATTGGGATCAGGATCAGTTGATCTCTGCTCTTGATGCGATGGATGGAGATACAGCGAAGCACTATGCTTCTGTAAAGGTATCTGTTTCAGAGGCCAAATTCCAACAAGCCCCACCAGAAATCAAAGCGGCTCTGTCAGAGTGTCGTACTGTTCTTCTGCAAGGCACATCCGTAAATATTGAGGTTGATAATGCTTAAAATTATTTCAGCAGAAGAGCGGCTTGCCGAAAAGCGCGGTCACAAGATTGTGATCGCGGGTAAGTCAGGGGTGGGCAAGACCAGTCTTGTCCGCACCCTAAACACTGACACAACACTCTTTATGGACTTAGAGGCAGGTGATGCTGCTATCGAAGGTGTAAAGGTTGATGTGTTGCGTCCGAAGACATGGCAGGACTGCCGTGACTTTGCTTGCTTCTTGGGCGGTCCCAACGAAGCACTAAACGATGATGCGCCGTACAGCAAGGCACACTATCAATATGTGTGTTCTATCTACGGCGATCCAGATCAGACGCTGGCTAAGTACGATACGATCTTTGTTGATAGTATCACAGTAGCTGGTCGTCTTTGCTTTAGTCATTGCCAAAATCAACCAGAGTCTCGCTCTGATCGTTCTGGAAAGCTGGACACTCGTGCAGTCTACGGAATGCAGGGGCGTGAGATGATGGCTTGGCTAACGCACCTACAGCATATCCGTGATAAGAACGTGATCTTTGTCGGCATCCTTGACGAGAGAACTGATGATTATGGACGTAATGAATACTCCCTTCAGATTGAGGGCAGTAAGACTGGGCGCGAATTGCCCGGCATCGTTGATGAGGTTTTGACGATGACAACATTGACAAGCGATGAAGGCAATCAGTTCCGTGCCTTTGTTTGTCAGACTCTAAACAAGTGGAACTATCCAGCTAAAGACCGCAGTGGTCGGTTGGATTTAATTGAAGAGCCACACTTGGGCAAGCTTCTTGAAAAGATGTCTGGTGGGGTAGCACAGGTTGACAGGCCAATGGCGTTTGTCAATCCAAATGAAGTGGTTATTGCAGAAGGAGAAGAAAGCAATGCTTAACCTAAACAACGTACCTGCTCAAGAGTATGATAACACATCCTTTGAGTTAATTCCTGATGGCACAGTCGCTCGTGGCTTTGTTAAACTATCTGGTGGCGACATTGATCTGCCAGAGTTTGGCGCGGGTAACTTCTTTAAGTCGTCACAGTCAACAAGCGCCAAGTGGTTGCCGATTGAAGTAACCATTGCTGGTGGTGATTTTGATAAGCGTAAGGTGTGGCACAACATCTTTGTCGATGGCAATAAGCTTTCAGAGCGTGGCATTCCAGTTGCCAAAGAGATTGGTTTGCGCACTCTAAAGAGCATGATTGACAGTGCGTTTAATCTGTCAGCCAAGGATGAGTCACCGCAAGCACAAGCTGCTCGTAGCCTTAACGGTGTTGGTGATCTAAATGGTCTTAGCATCTGCTTTGTAATCGGCATCGAAAAAGGCACCAATGGTTACGAAGATAAGAACAAGATCAAAGCTGTTCTTACCGCTGATGCCAAGGGCTTTATTGCCGCTGGTACCGCACCTGTACAGGCTCCTGTTGCACAAGCACCTGCTTATGCTCCGCCTGTACAACAAGCCGCTGCACCACAACAACAAGGTGGTGTTACGCCATCTTGGGCGCAATAGGAGGTCACGATGTTGAGAAGAATTTTTAAAGCCATCTTTGGTTTGCAAGAGCCAGCAAAAGAAAAAGGCTATACTAGAGCGCAATTAGCTAAAGAACTGGAGCCGGGTTTGAATGCTCTGTTCGGTGCTGAATATGCAAAATATGAAAACAAAAACCGTAATCATCCGCGTTACTGCGATCCGTTACGCGCTCTTCTTGAAAGCGGAAAACCTTACACAATCTCCGAACTGCAAGTTAAGTTGGGTAAGCGTAAGGGTACTGTCTATCATGAGATGAGCGAACTGCGTAGTGGTGGTTTTGTGATCAGAAAGCAGTACGACAAATCAATCTCTGCAAACAAATATCGGATCGCAGAATGATCTTGCGGGGATACCAAGAGGCGGCTATCAATGCCGCCTCTGACGCTTTAGACAAGCACGGCAATACACTTGTCGTGGCTCCTACAGGTGCCGGAAAGACAATCATGCTTTCCGCGCTTGTGGGCAAGCGATATAAAAATAATACCAACGTGCTGATCTTGCAGCACCGTGATGAACTGGTTTCACAAAACTCTACAAAGTTTCACAAAGTAAATTCTTCCCTGACTAGCAGTATGTACAATGCTACAGAAAAAGACTGGTCAGGCGATGCTACATTCGCAATGGTTCAGACGCTCTCCCGCGAAAACAATCTGGCGACTATGCCAAAGATTGACATGATCGTGGTTGATGAGGCGCACCACACTGTAGCAGACACATATCAACGTATCATTAACGCCGCAAAGGAGGCCAATGAGGGCGTTCAAGTGGTTGGCTTTACGGCTACACCTAACCGTGGCGACAAGAAGGGTCTGCGCGGCATATTCAGCAATTGCAGTCACCAAATCGAAATCTCTACGCTGATCAATGAAGGGTTTCTGGTAAGGCCAAAAACATATGTCATTGACGTTGGTGTGCAAGATGAGTTGCGCAATGTACGAAAGACCATTGCCGACTTTGATATGGATCAAGTCGAAAAGATTATGAACCGCCGCGCCATCAACCAGAAGGTTGTTGATGAGTGGATGGACAAGGCGCATGACAGAAAGACAATCGTGTTCTGTTCTACAATCAAACATGCACAAGATTTGTGTGAAGAGTTTGCTGATGCTGGCGTTGTCGCTGCAACAGTCACTGGCGATACGCCAAAAGATGAGCGAGAAGAAATTCTAAATGATCTGGCTCATGGTGATATGCAAGTCGTGGTTAATGTTGCAGTGCTTACCGAAGGCTTTGATGCGCCGCCTGTATCTTGCGTTATCCTGACACGCCCCTGCTCATATAAAGCCACAATGGTGCAAATGATTGGGCGGGGCTTGCGCACAGTTGATATTGATGAGTTTCCAGATGTGGTCAAAACAAACTGCATCGTTATGGACTTTGGTACATCAGTTCTAACGCACGGCTCGCTTGATGACGCTGTTGATCTTGACGGCAGCACAGGTAAGTCTGGCGGTGATGCACCAATTAAAGTATGCCCAGAATGCGACTCAGAGGTTCCGCTTAGTGTTCGTGAATGCCCTATCTGTGGGCATGAGTTTGAAGGGCAGAATACAGAAGCTCTTGAGCATTTTGAATTAACAGAGGTCGATCTAATGGAACGCTCGCCGTTTCGCTGGATTGATTTGTTTGGAACAGGTTCGTGTTGGGCAGCAACAGGGTTTAACGGCTTTGCTATTGTAGCCGATTTAGGCCACATTTCTGCCGCAGTTGTTAAAAGAAATCAAGGCAGGGTAAGGCTGGTCAGTGTTGGCACGTTACGCCAGGCTATGGCGGCGGCTGACGATTTTTTGCGAACCAATGAGGATGGAGATAGTGCAAAGAAAACAAAGCGCTGGCTCAATGATAGAGTTAGCGAAAAACAAAGAGATAAGTTAAATCGTCACGGAGTTCATGTGGGAGCATTCGACTTCTCGTGGACTAAGTACAAGGCAGCGTGTATGCTGAATTATGTCTGGAACAAGCAGTTTATTGACGGAACAATCCAAAACATAATTCAGAAAGAAAGAGCATGAACCGTGGAAATCTTCAGGTTACATTGAATTTAGCTGATGATAGTGAGATAGAAATATCTTGTTTCATCCAAGTGAAGGATCCTAATGATGGTGAGGAGGTTCATGATAAGGTCATGGACGCGATCAGTGATTATATAGAGCAATACGATAATATTCTTGTGGATGGCGATGCCGAAATATATTTTGGCGACTCCATCATGTATATGATTGCGTTTGGTCGCATGGAAGGAGAAGAAGAAACATGGGGAATAGCAACGGCGGAGGGAACAATAACTCTCCACTAAAAACAATCGGGAAATTGTTCGCAAACATCGGGTGGGAAAAACGCCTTTGCGATCTCAATGAAGATGAAATCGTGGCTATCGCCGTGGTTTTTCAAGCCATAGAAGGGTTAGAAGATGTCTATACTCAGCAATACCTTACGGAAGTTTACATCAGATATGGAGGCGGCAGATTCTGCACTGAAACAGCAGAGGACGTCCCATTCTGATGTTGCCGACTACATCATAAAAGAGTTAGATCGGGGGATTAAAGAGAAAGAATATCATGCCCCGAAGCGAAGGTATCTAGGGGCATCTTCCCTCGGGGATCCTTGCGCTCGCAAGCTACAGTACCGGTATATGGGGCAGGAGAAAGACGAAGATAAAGGCTTTCCTGCTCAGACACTGCGCACGTTTGCGCTTGGCCACAGCATCGAAGATATGATGATATTGATCTTTCGTGACGCTGGGTTTGATTTGCGCACGGAGCTGAAAGGCGAACAATTTGCTTTTGATACAGCAGATGGTGAGGTTCGGGGCCATGTTGACGGTATCATTGTCAGCGGCCCGTTAAATCTAGGATATCCAATGCTGTGGGAGTGTAAGTCAGCATCGGATAAGAAGTTTAAGGAATTTGTTCGTAATGGTGTTGCGGTGGCTAACCCAGTCTACGCAGCACAGGTGGCATTGTACCAAGCATATATGGATCTTGCCGAGCATCCCTGCTGCTTTACTGTGTTGAATAAAAACACAAGTGAGATATATATTGAGCTTGTTCCGTTCAATGCGGAGCTTGCACAAGCTACTAGCGATAAGGCCGTAAACATAATAAAAGCGACAAGAGCAGAAGAGCTTTTGCCGCGTGTCGCACAGAACAATGATTATTATGGTTGCAAGTGGTGCGAATTTCGTAATACTTGCTGGGCTGAATAAAAGAAAGGGGACAGTCCAGAAAACTGCCCCCTCCGAGGTAACAATGCTTAACAGGAATCAATATAATGAGTGTAATTAGGTTTGGCAATACTACATCTAGTATTTCGGCAAATAATTTAGTCGAAGAAATTTCGCGCCGCGTACCGAAAAGCGAACAAATTCGCATCCTACGGGATACGTTTCCTGCTGGTCGTGTCGCAGGCAACACGTTTTATCTTGGGTCTTTGCTGGGCGATCCTGGTCAATCCATGAAAATTAACATTGATCCACACTCTTCAAACTTTATGAAGGGTCAGGACTTTAACGGTGGTGTCGGGATTGGCGGCATCGTAAAGATCTTAATGGAAGCTCGCGGCATGAAGCTCGGTGAGATCAAAGAAATGTTCGGGACTTATCTTGACCATAATGCGCCGCAAATTGTTCGGGATAACGGACCTGTAGAAAATCCTTTTCAGGCGGCAAAGCAACAGTTCAATGCCAACACTCCGTTTGACGCTGAGTATGTATATACGAATGCTGATGGCGAAGTGCTTGTATCTGTACGGCGCTATAACGTCAAGGACATGGCTGGCAATCCTGTTTTAAATACAAACGGTAAGCCAAAGAAAGAGTTCCGTCCGTTCATTGAGGGATCACCATATTCAAAGTTCCCCGATATCAGGCCGCTGTACAACATCCCTAACGTGATGGCATCACGCCGCGTAATCTGGGTCGAAGGCGAGAAGTGTGCTGATGCTCTGAATAATGAGGGACACACGGCAACCTGTACAATCGGCGGGTCTGGTGCGCTGACAAAGAGGACGGCTGCACAATATGATTTCTCCCCGCTTCAGGGTAAGGAGTTGATCCTATGGCCTGACAATGACACTGCTGGAAAGAAGCTGGCCGATCTTATTCAGGATCTGGCAATTGCGGCTGGTGCGCGGTCTGTCACTATGCTCACACCACCAATGGGCAAGCCTGATGGTTGGGATGCGTCTGACGCTATCTCTGAAGGCTTTGATATTCAGGATTTCTTGCAGTCGAAAGCGAAGCCAACAAAGGTTTCTATCAATCTGCTGGATGATACATTTTCTGCCTCGCGGTTTTCTGGTGATGCCCCAGTGCAGAAGTTTCTGATTGATGGCACGTTTCCGCTCGGGGTTCCGATTATCTTTTCTGCTGCGGGTGATGCTGGTAAGGGCATGATGACGCTGGATATGGGAATGAAAATCGCATCGGGCAAGCCAATGACCAACGCATTTGGAGGTCTGGTTAGAGAGTTCGGGAACGTGGTGATCTTTACAGCGGAGGATGACGAGGGTGAGATGCACCGCCGGATTGATCGGCTTGATCCATTTCAGGAGCGTATGAATTACGCCTATGATTTGAAGGTTGTGCCACTGCCAAATGTCGGGGGCGTGTTCCCTATCTTGACGGAAGTTAATGGTGAGTTCAGCACGAGTCAGGAGTTTGAAAAGATTTACGAACAAATCTTAAAGATGAAAGACCTGAAGCTCATTGTGTTCGATCCGCTCGCGTCTTTTGTTCATGCTGATGTTAATGCTGATCCTGCTGCGGGTGCTGCTCTTACCGGTCTGCTGGCACAGATTGCAACAGAAACAGGTGCCGCAGTTCTGATGTGTCACCACATGACAAAGGTTAAGGATGACGCTGTAATCAAGACGCCTGAACAAGCTCGCAATCTTATTCGGGGAACCAGTGCGCTTGTGGATGGTGTTAGATCTGCGTTTGCATTGTGGCAAGTGGACACTGCTCGGGGTCAAAAAACCTGTGAGAAGCTCGGCGTTCCATATCAGCGAAACACTTGTTTTGATGGCGCTGTTGTGAAGTCCAACGGGCCTGCCAGTAGAAATGTTCGGCATTTTGTCCGGGATCCAAACACGGGCCTGCTGGTGGATAGAACCGAACAAATTGAAGCTCTGGATTCTGGTTCTGCTCGGGAGGCGAAGCTTGATGCGATGTGTGACTGGATCATTCACTGCGAGCGGCGTGGTATTGCTCTTACACATATGAGTGGCAACAACGCTGTTTCTCGGCGTGTAGAGGATGCTGATGCTCCTGAAGTGTTGCAGGGTCTTAGCAAAACAATTCTTGAAAGATATGTTCGGGAATTGCAGCAGGCCAGACGTATTGATAAGTTCCAGTTGACCGCAACAGGTGGTAAAATCTGGCTCGGGGCAATTGATGGGCCTATGGCTCGGGGTGAATATGAAGCAGTAACAGGTAGAGATAATGTCTGATATTAAAGATTTGTTCGGGGAGTTTTCTACCCCGTTTAAAAAGCTAGAGATGAAAAAGCTCGCTGACCGAATGGAGGAAGCTCGGCGGAAGCAGCGGAAAATGCACATTACGAAGAATTGTTCGGATTGTGAGTCCGAGCAGGCCTGGTATAGCAGCGATCACGGTTTAACTTGGCAGTGCCATACACATAAAAAGGATTGATAATGAAAAGAGCGGAAGTATTAGACACAGCGAAGGGCTATGTAACACAAGATCGTGCAGCAGATCACGGGGACATGGAGGACAATTTTAAAAACATCGAAAGCTTTTGGTATTTGTGGGACAGCATCAAGCCGGATGATTTGCCTATCGGGATGGACACAGCAGTAAAGATGACTCTGCTGAAGATTGCTAGGATAGCGTCTAACCCGAATCACGAGGATAACTGGGTTGACGGTTGCGGATATCTTGCCTGCGGCGGAGAGCTGGCCGGGAAGTAACACGAACAATTTTACGGGTTTGCAATATGCCAAAAACAAAAAATAGATATCAGAACATAGACGAGAGATCGTGGGGAAGTTTAGAAGCTCATGACAAAGCGCAGCGCGAACTTAATGTAAAAGGTTGGAAGAAAAACTCCGAGATGTTGCCGGATAATGCTTTTGCCGATGATGTTCCTGATGATCTTGATCGTGATGGATATATACCAAGAAGCGTAACCCATGTTGCAAGCAAGAGCGTGTTGGAAGAATAGCAGGGAGTTCGTGATGGCGAAGGGCAACCGAAGAGAGGTTCAGCAAAGGTCACGGGCTAAACTGCGAGGTCAGGCTAGGGATGCTTTAGGCGGGTGTTGCAAAAATTGTGGTTTTGATGATCACAGGGTGCTAGAATTTGACCATATAGTGCCGGTACTATGGCGCACCAACGAATTAAAAAGAATGAATGGGCAACATAATACTAACGAAATAAATAGAATGGTAAGAAATGGGGAGGATCCGCGCACGGTGTACCAACTTTTATGTGCTAATTGCCATAGAATAAAAACACTGGAAAATCGAGCGCATGAAATACATTATAAACTAAAGAAGGAGCAAGAATCGTGCAAATCAGAGAAGGAGCAAGAATTATGAACTACTATAATAAGAATCTTAACTATAAAGAGCGTAACGAAGAAATTTATCACAAGCGCGAAGTGGAAGGACGCACACTAAAATCTATTGGAGATGAATACGGTTTATCGTCTGAGAGGATCCGGGGCATTACGGCAAAGATATGTCGAATGAAGTTTATGGAAAAAGAAATGGGATCACGGTGGTTAAACCCTAAAGTAATGGGTGATATCCAGTGGAGTAGTGTTCGCATTGCGAATTGTCTTATCAATGAAGGCGCTATAGAAATGTCTATTGAAGAGTTTATAGAAATCTTCAGCTTTCATAGGTTAATGCGTGTCCCAAATTTTGGCAGAAAGGCCATGCAAGAAGTTTGTGAAAAATTGGAACAACACGGATATAAAGACATTGACCATTTTCGGTCAGCTAAACTTGCCACTAATCGAGGGTATAAAAGAGGGTATAAAAATAGATGGCTTAAAAGAGGGTATAAAAAAACTTCCGTATATAAAGGGGAAGAAAGGTTAAAAGCTTGGGGTCTGACGCTATAACGCTATAACGTCACGGTGTACTGGAAGGGGGGTGTTGTACACCCCTCTTTTTCTTGTTGACATACTGTGCAATCATTGCTATATTAAGTTATTGCTTAACAAAGGAGGTCAGTATGACTGTCAAAAATTTCTATCAAAACCTTGCCGAATACTGGGATGCACCGAATGACAATCACATGCAGGAATTTCAGCCAGAAGCTGACTGTATGGATGAGGTTGTTGCTGGTGTAAGTAAAGCGTGGGCAGCAGTTGATGCCTATTGCAAGGCTAAAGGCATGTCACAAGATGACATGGAAGATTTTGCCGATGAGTTAATTGGTAAAGTATTAAGAGAAGGAGAGTTTTAATGTACGAGGTACGCATTACAAAAAGTATTGAACGAGGAATGTTCAATGTGGATTTAGTTGCATGGGAGCGTAATGGAAGTGGCGTTGCTCATGGAAAGGCATTCAAGGTCAATAGACAAGCGGCAGACAAAGAGGCCGCTAGGGTTGCTGATCTTTATAAGGCAGAAATTGTCGATAAGACGAAGGGAGATTAAAATGTTGTATTTTTCTTATGGATCAAATCTTGATGTGCTGCAAATGCAGCACCGATGCCCAAATGCAGAGCCGTTAGGTGCGGCTTACTTCCCGAATTGGAAGTTAGTATTCCGTCACGTTGCCGACATTGAGCCGGAAGATGGCGCGATGTTGCCAGTTGGCATCTGGGATGTGACAGATGATTGCTTGAAAGCTTTGGATCGTTACGAGGGTGTAAAGCATGGTTTGTACCGCAGGGTATTTATCAATGGTCTTTTGACGTACCGCATGAATAATACCGACATTGCGCCGCCAGCCAAAGGCTACTTTGACACGATCATGAGGGGCTATAAAGATTTCGATCTTGATGAAACCTATCTGTGGGGGGCTGCTCTTGATGCCCAAAACCACATGACTGAAAAAACTGCTTGACAATGATTGCAATCATTGCTTGAGTATATGTGTCTTAACAAACAAAACGAGGTAACAACGATGTTTGAGTTAATTGATCCAGCGTATCCAGATGCCGCAAGTGACGAGCGTCTGGTTCCGATTTTGTCTGAAATTATGAAGTTGCAGACTGAGATCCAAAGCGCACAGTGGGAAGGCCGCGATGCTACAGCATTGTCGCAGCGGCTGCGGTCTTTAAACAAGTCTTACATGGATGGAGCGGTTTATGAGCCACAATTCTGAAAACGTAAAGCGTATTGATATGGCGCTTCATGTGCAGCAGCTATGCGCTGAGAATAATATCACGGTAACATACCAGTCTATGCATGACGAGGTTCCGCGTTACTATGCTCAACCAGCTAGGCGGTTGATCTGCATTAGGCCAACGAAAAACACAGGGTACTATGTTAGTGCGCTGCATGAGTTGGGGCATATTCTTGGCGATAAACAAAATAACGATAATACAGTGCTTGAAAGAGAGTTGTATGCGTGGATTTGGGCTAGACAAAAGGCTCTTGTATGGACTGAAACAGCGGAGCGCATTATGCGCCGTGCTATGGATAGTTACGGCTGGAAAGCGCACCAAAAGCAAGTGTGGGAAAGGACGTTTGTGTAATGCAAGTAATTACGAGAAAAGAGGCCATTGCGCAGGGGTTGGTGCGGTACTTTACTGGCAAGCCTTGCAAGCATGGTCACGTTGCCACAAGACGAGCATCAACAGGTTACTGTGATGAATGTTTCCAAATTAAGTATGAAGCTAATAGGCAAGATAAGGAATATCTTCGTAAAGAGCGTGAGCGTGGCAGGCGTTGGAAGCGGGCTAATAAAGATATTATCAACGCTAGGCGAAGAGTGCGTGATAAGGAATGGTACTTACCGCCGCCGCCTAGTCCAAGGCAAATTGCAAAAAGTGCAGGGGAGAATTTTTACTTTACCGGCAAGCCTTGTCCAAATGGTCATATTGATTATAGGAAGGTAAGTTGCGGCAGTTGCGTAACGTGTAAAAAGGAATATGGAAAAAATGATGATCGCCGCGCTGCAAACACTGAAAGCGCAAGGCGATATAGAAAAAATAATCCTGAGGCTGAAAGAGCAAAAAGCAGACGTTGGGCAGAAAAAAATAAACCGCTTCTTTTGGCTAAAGCTGCGCGAAGAAGGTGCGCCCAAGTTAATGCAACGCCTTCATGGGCTGATCATGATAAAATCCTGACAAAATATAAAGAGCGCGATGCCATGCAAAAATTAACCGGCCTTCAGTATGATGTTGATCACTACTATCCAATCCAAAGCGATTTTATTTGCGGTTTGCACATTTCAGCAAATTTGCGTGTTATTTTAAGCAAAGATAACAAAAGGAAAAGCAACAAAATGCCAGAAAATTTTTATGGAAGGATTGCAGCATGAGAAAGCACGGTAGTCCGATGGATCGCGGGGCGGCAGACAGATACTATGGTCGCTCTTATGATCCGCATTGGTACCCAGATGGCACATACAATGGGGAAAGGGTCGAGTTAAAAGACATGACACCCGATGAAATTGTGTCTTACACTAAAGGCTACAAAGAAGAGGATAGCCGCAAAGATTGGGGCGAAGGAGTTAAAAATGTCTGAGCAAAATAGAATGTATTGGGGTCTAAAAGAGTTGCGGTTTTTGATGGACGAGGACGTTGCTCTTGATCGGATCAAGGAAAAGGTCGATGCCTTGATGAATGTATCGCTTGGCTGTCAGTGCAGCGAGCGGTATAACTATATTGTTGACCAGCAGAAACGGGTTGTAGAGGTGGACGGGAGCGAAATTGTTCGGCTTACTACAGCAGATGTGAAGTGCCACTGGAACGTGGATCTTCACATGAGGCCAGGAACCAGTGAAATTGTTCGCATTGAAGCAAGGAGGGTATAGTGGGAGTTCCATCAAGAGAAGATATTATTGCGGCGTTGCGTCTGCCGGAAGTCGCGCCAGCAAAACATAGAGTTCATGTTAGAACAGATGTTATAACACCAGCGCAAAAGGCGGTGAAGGATCGGCTTAAAAGGTCTTGGGCTGCTAGCCTAGAAGATCAGTTGCGTAGGAAGGCTGGTGTGAAAAGGTCAAAATGGGATGGGTGATCGTGTGGTAAATAAATACCACATTAACCAGAATTCGGTTAACTTTTACTTACCTACTTACCTAGTTACCTATAGGTAAGTAAAACGTAGGTAAGTAATAAGTTACTGAATATATTAACGAAATCGGTTTACTTACCTGCCCCGATTTCTTCTGTAGGTAAGTTAAGAGTTGGTTGTAAGTCATTGAAAAGGCCTATGGTTACAAAGTTTCCTATGGTTACATATATATATATATGGGTAGGTAGTGTAACCTACCCCATATACGAAAGTTAGAAAGACGCGCAACATGCAACAAGACGGACTGAGTTCTTGCTCGATATGCAGCAAGCTTCATGATGCAGAAAACCTGATTGAGTTGAACGGCAACCCTATCTGCTTTCCGTGTTCGATGTATGTGCAGTGGGAAGATATTGATGAGGTGCGTAGACCAAGCGATTACGATGATGCTTTGGATCAGCAACACGAAAATAAAATCATTTCACTTATGCTAGAATTTGCAGGGCTTCAAGAAACAGCGTCAGGGGTGATATACTACCCAGACGAACACCACGATAATGTTTACCATTTAGTGGGAACGAACAGAGAGGATTGAATATGCCAAAGGTCGGAGAAGATTTGCCAAAAGAAATGCGTCTTGCGGGATACAAAAGGCTAAAGCCAATACAGCAGGAGTTCTTGAACAATTACTTGCACAAGGATATGACACAGACAGAAGCAGCGCGGCAGGCAGGCTACAAGAACGCCTCGGTGTCCGCTGTACGGCTGTTAAAGAGTCCAGTGGTAGCAGAACGCCTGCAAGAGATGCGTCTAGAGACACAGGCCAAATATGGGGTAACAATCGACAAGTCTATTCGGGATTTAAAAAAGCTTCGGGATCAAGCGTGGGAGAACGGGCGATTTAGTGAGGCTATTCGTGCTGAAGAGCTGCGTTTGAAGGCAGCAGGACTACTTATTAACAAGCAGCACGTTGTCAAGGAGGATATTACAGCGCAAACAAAAGATCAGATCGCTGACAAACTGGCGGAATTCAAGCGTTTAGCTGAGTCACGCATGGTAAACGTAACACCAGATGTAGACGTTATCGAGCATGAGGCACAAGATATAGTTCAAGATAAGCAGGATACGGTAAAATAGTACCACACACCCCGTGCGGGGGGAGCGGGCGGTGTTCGGGGCCTGCTCGGGGCCTTATAGGCGTAGATTTGTTCGGGTTCGGGGCCTGAATCGGGCCTTTTCGGGGCCTCGGGGTAGGGTTTCTGCGGGTTTGCGGCTGCTCTTCTCCGATGACAAACGGGGCCTGCTCGGGATCGGGCCTCGGGAACCGTGTAATTGTTCGGGATCGGTCCGGGAAGCAGCAGCTCGTACGGGAAAACGTACGCATAGACACTAACGGCAATGTAGGCATCGGGACGGGACAGAACAATTGTTCTAATCGGGGTTGACTTCCTGGCCTGAATCGGGACATTATTGAGTCCTCCCTTGATCTGCCCCCGGTGTTCCTCCATTCGCCGGGGGTTTTCTCCTCCCCGGGCCTGAACACGAACAATTGTTCTGCTTGTCCCCGGCCCGCAGCTCGTACAGCAACGGCAATGTAGGTATTGGGACAACAAAACTTTTTTTATTTTTTGTTGTTTTTCTTGTTGACACTGCTCGCAATAGTTGCTTATATATAGGTGTGCTTAACAGAGGAGGCCAAAATGAAAACACCGCAAGTAAAGCCTGATTGGAAGACTGGCATCTATATTGGCAACGGCGTAGTTGCCGTACCTACCGTAGATCAGAAGGTGCAGGCAGTGGTAGACTCTATCAACTGTGTGATGGAGGGGATTGGTGTAGACGAAGGGGACAACCAAGAAGCTATGTTGCACGAGTTGGCATGGCAGTTGGTTAATGTGACGAGGGGAGAAGGCAATGAAGACTAAAACATATGATGTGCAGATTGAAGCCATTGTCACCAAGACAATTCGCGTCAATGCGATTGATGAGGATGCTGCCTATGAACTGGCGCATGAGATTTTCACTGTCGCCAATGATGATCATGAAGAGCGTTACGAGCAGAATGAAAAAAACATCTGGGAAGTGGAGGAAGAAAATGCGTAAGGTCGGTAACACATTAATCGGGATCGGGTTCATCGGGCTGTGCTTTGCATCGGCTATGGAGCCAGACCCAGCAGTAACGGGATCATTCTTCGTTCACGCGGGCATCGTTATGATCTTCGCGTTGACTATGGTAACGGGAGTCGCGGCGACTCGGGCCAAATAACACGAACAATTTATGATCGGGGATGACCGGACGAGTCCCTGATCCGGTGGCAGCACGGGTTCTGGTTCCTGTGCTGCCATTTTTTTTGCCCCGGGCCTGAACAGTACAATTGTTCGTAATTGGCCCCGGATTCAGCTCGTAAATCTTTTTTATTTTTTTGTGTTTTTATTGTTGACAGTGTTTGCAATAGTTGCTTATATATAATCATAAACCAGAAGGAGGGCATACAATGCTTACAATTTCAAACATGACCGGCAAGCTTGAAGGCTTCAAAGCCATTAGTACAAACACACTAACAAACCCATTTTGTCAGAAGATGTATAATAGCAAGAAAGAGAACATCATTTGCACGAAGTGTTATAGCATGGATATGCTGCAAGGCATGCGTAAGAATTGCGCCCCAGCATGGCAACGGAACAGTGACGCTTTGTCCCTTGGCATTATCTCGCAGCATTTACTTCCAACAATTTTAGACGCATTTTTTCGTTTCTCGGCTCATGGGGAGCTGATTAACCTAACGCATTTGGAGAATTTGCATAACATCACGTTGCACAATCCCCATTGTTCATTTGCTTTGTGGACAAAAAGAAAAGATCTTATCCGTAAGTTTTATAGCAAGAACGAAAAGCCTAGTAATCTAATCTTGATCTACAGCAACCCCAAAATTGACTCTGTTATGGATAACGTGCCTGAGTTTTTCGACCGCACGTTTAACAATGTTAGCAAGGGGAGCGAAGTAAAACAAAATTGTACTGGTCAGAAATGCAAAGATTGTCTGCTGTGCTATATTCCAAACAACGGAGTAACCCAGATTGTCGAAGCCGTGAAGTGAATCGGGAGAAATTGTTCGGGAAAAGCACGGGTTCGCCCGTGCTTTTTTTATGATCGGGCATCTTTTTATCGGGCATCACTTTATCGGGGATTTGCATAGGGGCCATAATAGGCCCTCTTTTTGCAGGCCCCCCCACATACACCCTCGCATACGATCAATTAATAAAAAAACCCGAACAATTGTTCGTTTTTTTTTCTCGATGCCAATTTATCCAGCAAAAACAAAGAGATAAAGTTGTTGATTGCAATGATTGCCTGTGGTATAAACTAGACAAGAGGCCGGAGGTAGGCCTCATAAACCAGAAAAAAGAGAGTAAAAACAATGACTTACTATTTTACAATTGGATGCGAATTCGAGATTGTCAATAAAGAGCCACTTTCCAGCCCACGCGGCATAGCGCAAAACGCCTACGCCAATAGCGACTTTACCCCATTCAATGAAAATTGGGATTATTCCAGATGGGCTGATGAATTGAGCCAAGCTGGTTTCGATTGGGTGCAATGCAAATACGAAAGCACAAGAGGCATAGCCGCTGAGATAATCACCCCGCCTATGGCTGATTGTCCAGACTGCCGTGACGATATCGCGCGGCTGTTAACTTGGATTGATCAAAAGGGTGGCCGTGGCCAGCGACAGTTTAGAGCGCAACAAGACATAACAGCCGGTTTGCATATCCATGTTGGCGTCAATATGCAGGATGGCGATATTCACCCGCCATCAGAATTCTGGCGTTCATCCAAGCGGCACATGGCCGCGACTGGCAATCATTACGCTGGCCGCGACTTTAAAGTCATGGATTTAATGCTGGCCAAAGACGTTATCACAAGATGGGCTGATAATTGGGACACCATCCAATCAATGCTGCCGCAAAAACGGCGCGACAGGCATGGCAATTGGATGGCCACTAGCATTGCCCATGTGGCAGAGGGTGGACGCCATCATGATGCGTTTATGGCTGAAACAGACGCCAAAGCGGCCAAGCTTATTCTGGCAGGGGATAGGGATGGCAAGTTTGCTGCCGTCTCTCTCGATACTTGGACGCGGCTTGGCACTGTAGAATTCAGACAGCCATCATGCACCCTTGACCCTAAAAAGCTATGGGGATGGATTGACATCATCACAACGGCATTTAAAACGTCTATGGATGGCCGCATAACGCCAATGGCATCAGCTCAGACACTTGAGACACCCGCGCAATTGTTCAGGCGCGGCAGCCGCGTGGCAGTGCTTTACAGCATGATGCGCGTTGCGGGTGGCGCAACCACCCGCGCTCTAATATCTGCCACTGGATGGGACGCTGATACCATTCGCGCTAGAGCCAGCGAGATTAGAAGCAAGCTGCATGCTCTTGGCATCAATGGTGACGTTGCAGTCGAAAACCATAGCCAACAAGAATACGGCCACCGGTATGGTTCAAGCGCTGGCCAGTATGACCTAGGCGGCTATGAGGTATTGCGTGAGGTGACAGCCGCCCGCCCATGCGAATTATTGCCAGCCAATAGACGCGCACCGGCCAGCATATGGTATGGCATATCAGATGAATTGTTTGAATTCTGGCAGGCGCGCATTGAGGCATTGCGCTAACACAAACGGCAGCGGCCTAGGTACCCTAGGCCGTTGTATTTATTCAGAATAATCGGGGTGGGGCGGGTATGCCACCACCCCTTTTTTTATATTGTGATGGGCGAATGGCTGCGCCAAGTTCCACATTAACAATCACCAAAAAATTTTATAATATTTTTTTCTTGAACTTTTGCAATCATTGCCCCATATACTACATATAGACAGACAAGGAGGGTTCTATGACTAAGTATAGACTTAAAATCGGCGGTGATCCTATTGAGTTCACCTCTACAGGCCCAGAGGGTTTCATTGATGCGTGGAGATATGTCTCTCGTTGCGCATCTGAAGATAACAACGAATGGATCAAGACAGCGGCAGCGCTTGCTTGTGACTGGTGTGGCAAGCCTGTTAGGTATGACACGCTTGCTGCTTTTGCCAGTGACATGATGCGTCATGGGATGCTGGAGGTTGTAGATGCCAAGTAAGGCTAAAACATCCCACAGCATGTGGGGCGGCAAAGACCTTGAGGGTATGAGGCGGGATCTGAATAAAAGCCAAGCTGCTTTTGCTAGTATTCTTGGTTTAAGCCCTCGTATGTATTGTTATTACGAAAGTGGGGAGAAAAAGATACCTCGTAGTGTAGAGTTAGCTATTCGTTATGTAATCAAGCGCGGTGATATCGAGCCTCCGGCTGCGCCTAAGATAGAGCCTGAAGGTACCCTGACCCAGTTTCAGGAAACCAGAATAGAAATCTTGATAGATGCAGCGGAAAAAGCAGCCCAGTCTGTTTCAGATCCACTTGTGAAAAAAATTTTACAACAAAGTTCTGAGGAGCTTTCCTTCCTGTTGTCAAAATTCGATAAATAAACTATCATTGGCCCTATGTAATCATAAAGGGTATGTCCATGTCCAATTTCATGGGGCCAATGGCACCACCTCCGGCAGCACCAGCGCAGCCACAGGCACTAGACTTTCAAACTGATCCTAATCAGCGTCAGCGATTTAAACAGTTTATGCAGCAGCGTATGCAGCCGCCTATGCCGCAGATGCCTGCGCCTATGCCGCAACCTATGCCGACTGTTCCGGCTGGATCTTATATTCTTCCTGACATGGATATATTTGCACCGCAGCAATTTTATGATGGGGGAATTGTTGGCGGGTTAAATAATTTGGGTGAGATGTCTGGCCAGATGGTTGAGGCGCTAAATCAGGTTGTTTATGGTGGTGATCCTATGGGCGGTGGTATGCCGTCTGCTCCATCTGGTCCGCCTTCTATGGGCGGTGGTGGGTTTGGTGGTGGCAACATGCCTCCTCCTTTGCCGCCTGTTGATACTTCTGTTTATCAGCCCGGTGGTAGTACAGATTCTTCAGGCCCAGTTGCCAACATCGGCAGCGGAGTTCCTACTGCACAGCCTTACAATCATGTGGGTGCGAGTGCTATAAACACTAGCGACATGTATGGCGGCATTCCCGGAGCGGATAACTCCATGACTATGGGTACTGGGTTAGCAGCAGACGGTGACGTAAGGTCGGCTTATGAGGCAGCAGTCAAGTCCGCCCAAGAGCAGCGCAAAAACGGATTTATGGGGCGAGTAATGCTTCCGGGTGAAATGGGTTTTGATCGGTTCGCCGAAGGTTACAACTATAGGCTAAACAACCCAAACTTACAGCCTTTGACCTCAGTAGGAAATGACGGCTTTGGTAGTATTTCACAAGGTCCGCTAGACTTTTTAGATGGATCAAACATAGCGCAACCAACGCTTGGTGGAAACGTAGGCGGAGACAAACTTATGGGCGTACTCCCGAATGGCGGAGTAAGCTCTGGTCAAATGCCTCCCGGATTTACGCCTCTTCCGCCCGGTGAGCTAGGCTTTACTGAAAATATGATGGGTCCATTTGAAGCCTATGCAGGTGGCTCAAAGTATTTTGATGAAAGCACGGGTCTTTATACAGGGCCGGAATCTTATCGCAACCAAGATCCGCTTTATAAGTTTGCAGACGGCGGTTCTGTGCCGCCTCGTGAGACCGATATTCGTGGCATGCACCACGAGCTTTCTTACATCACCCCAGACGAAGCTGACATTCTGATGGCCTTGGGCGGTACGGGCGAAGCTGGCCCTATGGGTATTCCTTCTTACAGGCCTGGTGGAGACGATGTGGGTTCAGAAAACGCCGGTTCTGGCGACCACAGCGGTGGTTCCGACAGTGCAAGTGGCGCTAATAGCGGCAATGACGGCGGCGGTGGCGGCAACGATGACGCTTCTGATGACGATATGGGTGACGTAGGCGTTATGAGTGGCCCCGGATCCAGTAGCGCTGATTTCTCCGGTGAAGAAGGTGACGATTTCAGTGATCCTGATCAGAATTATGGCAATGACGATGGTTCATTTGATGCCAATGATTTTGCAGACTTTGGTGTTGATGCGGCAAAAGAAAATGCAATTAAGTCTGCTTTTGTTACCGATACAAGTGGCAAGCCTATTGGGACTAGCTCAGGCTATGTCACGCAGGGCAAAGCAACCGATGCTGAACTAGCGGCTGGTTACAAAGCGCTTGGTCTTCCCGATCCTAACTCAGACTTAGCTTCAGCAGATGTTGAGGCTTCTTATGGTGTTCCAGTAAACGCTATTGAGACTGTATCTTCTGGGGTTCCTAGCAATGCCAACAAATCTGGCCTGTTAGGTTTTAATTACGATCTTCTTAAAGCTAACATAGAGAAGGCTACTGAAGCCAAAAAAGGCCTGCCCACTCAAGTATCACCATTGCCTACCTCGCCTTTTAATGCACGAAATCAAGCTGCGGCCAAGGCTGCCCCTTCATCCAATGTTGATCCCAACTATTCCCAATCAACTGTTGATCAGTTAAGTAATATGTATGGTATTGATTATGGTCTTCTTGATGCGGCTGTAGACGATGATTTTGCTTCCATAGGAAATCGTCCAGGTCCCGGAGTCGAGGGTCCTGGCACAGGATACACGGATCAGGGTCTTCCGGTAGGTTTAGACTTTGCGACCAACCCGCAGACTGGCGCTCAGATTACAACGAACCTAGCTGGTTTGACGGAGCAGCAGAAGGCAAATCAGCCGTTTTCGATGGATGTTGCTCAGTTTATAGGATCTAACCCTTATGGGTATGAGCTTGATCCAGCTACAGGTAATCCTATTGGTCAGGTTGGCACTGCGCCATTTGGTATATTAGGGGGTCTATCGAATTTTGCTCAAAACCTTATCATGGGCAAGCCTCAAACCGTTCAGGATCTTATAGAGCGCGGCGCATATACTGGGATGACAGGACAAGATGGTGGTGACGATATCTTCGGCGGTGGAAGGGATGACCCTATTATTGTCCCGCCAGAGCCAGAAGAGGTTGTTCAAGAGCCTAGCGAGCCTAACCAGATTGGCGGTATCAACACCCCTGCTGACCCTCTTGCGCCTGCTGGCCCTGTTTTGGTTCCGTCCAATCGCACATCTACGCCATTCTCTGGCCAGATGCCTGTTGGTTATGGTTCGCCACAAACTGGTCAGATCAACCCATATGCTTTGTCAGAGATGAAGCGTTATCAGCAAATGTTGGCGCGGCTAAATCAGCCAAGATCTCCTATCGGTTTAGCTCAAGGTGGGTCTGTTTTGGATGCGGCGGCGGGAAGATTTTTGGAGTCGTTAACAGCGGCGTAGGGCAATGGACGATACATTTGATATACCAACAGAGTATCTAACTGATGCAGAGTTAGAGGCTTTGGCGAAGCACTTGGATAAATTCAAGGAGCTTCATGAGCGTGATGAGTATCAGGGAAACTTTTTAAAGTTTGTCAAGCATGTATGGCCTTCTTTCATTGCTGGAAACCATCACAGAATATTTGCAGAGAAGCTTGAAAAGGTTGCGCGTGGTGAGCTAAAGCGTCTGATCGTCAACATGCCGCCGCGACATACGAAGTCAGAGTTTGCGAGTTATCTGTTCCCTGCGTGGGTTATGGGGCAAAAGCCTGAGACGAAGATCATTCAGGCAACGCATACGGCTGAGTTGGCAGTTGGTTTTGGACGTAAGGTTAAAAACCTAATTGACAGTGAGGTTTATCGTGATGTGTTTCCTGAGTTGGCGTTAGCCAAGGATGCGAAGGCATCTGGTCGCTGGTCAACTGACAAGGGTGGTGAGTATTACGCTGTTGGTGTGGGTGGTGCGCTTGCTGGTCGTGGTGCGAATTTATGTATTATTGATGATCCTGTATCTGAGCAGGATGCCTTGTCTCCAACTGCATTGGATAATATATACGAATGGTACACATCAGGACCAAGACAGCGACTACAGCCGGGCGGCGCGATTATAATTGTGATGACGCGGTGGTCGATCAGGGATCTGACGGCGAAGGTATTACAGAAACAGGCCGAGGGCGGCGCGGACAAGTGGGAGGTCGTGGAGTTCCCAGCGATATTTCCCGATACCGACAAGGTGTTGTGGCCAGAATTCTGGAGCAGGGAAGAGCTAGACGGCGTTAGGGCGTCTATTCCTGTTGCTAAATGGAACGCGCAGTATTTACAGAATCCAACCGCCGAAGAAGGCGCAATTGTAAAAAGGGAGTGGTGGAATGTTTGGGATAGCGATGAGCCACCTACCTGCTCATACATCATACAATCGTATGACACCGCGTTCACGAAAAGCGAGAGGTCGGATTACTCGGCAATTACGACTTGGGGTGTGTTTCATCCAGACGATGGTGATGAGGCTGCCATCATATTGTTGGATGCCGAAAAGGGCAGATGGGAGTTTCCCGAGCTTAAAGACGCGGCGTTGCGTTTGTACGGAGAGTACGAGCCGGATCTCGTTTTAATTGAGCAGAAGGCGTCTGGTACGCCGCTCACACAAGACTTACGAAAAATGGGTATACCTGTCAGCGGCTTTACGCCGGGTCGTGGCGCGGATAAATTTTCTCGTATGAACGCCTGTGCGCCGGTCTTTGAATCTGGTATGGTATATGCTCCTGAAGCACGTTGGGCTGAAGAGGTCATAGAGGAGTGCGCGGCATTCCCGAATGGCGAACATGATGACTTGGCGGATAGCATGAGTCAGGCTATACTAAGATTTCGGCAGGGCAATTTTATCCGCACCCGCTCAGACGAAGAAGATGAAGATTTTTATAATTATCGCAGCAAGAGAGAGTATTACTGATGTCAGGTAAAAAATACAAAGGTCCACTGCCGAAGTCGAAGATGACAAAGGCTCAAAGAGACGCTAATAACCGCGAAGCAGGCGCTGGTAATCTTGGTGAGCAGGATCAAAAGATGATGTATGGCGGCAAGGTCAAAGGTTACGAAGAAGGCGGAAATATTATATCTGAAGCCGATGCAAAGCGTCTAAGGAAGACTCTTCCGTATGTGCCGAAGGAAACAATTTCAGACGCCGATGCAAAGCGGCTGAGAAAGACTCTTCCGTATGTGCCGAAGGAAACAATTTCAGGCTCCGATTTAGAAAAGTTAAAAAAGCTTATGAAGCCAGCAAATTTTGAGGGCGGCGGTGAAGTCCGTGGCATGGGTAGAGCATACCAAGGCAAGAAAAGAGGTTGCAAGATCCGGTAATGAAAACGATTAAGATCGAAATAAACGTAGATGACATAATTCCAGAAGAAGGCTTTGAGCCTGAAGATATGGAATTTGTCTGCCCTATATCCACTGAAGATTCAAAGGTGAACGATGAGAACCGTCAGTCGGCTATGGAAAACTACGCTTACGGTCCGTCCACTGAAACGTGGGAAAACAAAAACGCTCGTTGCGGTACTTGTGAGTATTTTGACATTCGATCCAAAATGATTGGTTGCATGGAAGAGGGAATTGGTTACAAGGATGGCATGGGCTATTGCGGCGAGCTTAACTTTGCTTGCAGTAAAGAGAATGTTTGCAACCTATGGGAGCTAGGCGTCCCCTTGAGCGATCACATGGATTCAGAAATGAATCCTGAAGATGATGGTAATCAAAGGGACATCATGTAATGAAAAGAGAAGCTGGGCGCTGGATTTGCGGTCTGCCCTTCTACCGCGCTCGCAACGTGCATGCTTCCCACACTGGCACAGTTGCGCCGCGCCCAGCTTCACCCAGTAACAAGACAAAGGAATAATTATGGCTATTGAAAGAGGAATAGGGGCAGGGGGAGATCTTGCAATCCCAGAAGAGGCGCTTCAGGCCGCAATTGATGTTGTAGAGTTACCTGCCCAGCCTGGAATCATGGAGATGGAAGACGGCTCTGCGATTGTTGGTGAGCTTATGCAAGACGATGCAATGGCCGCAGAGGACATTCCTTTTGATGCCAACTTGGCTGAGTATATTGATGATTCAGATTTAGGCTCTATCGCTTCAGATCTCATCAACGAAATTGAAGAAGACATGTCCGCTCGTCAGGACTGGGAAGACACATATAAGCGCGGCATTGAGTTGCTTGGTATGAACTACGAAGAGCGTTCTCAGCCGTTTGAGGGTGCGTCTGGTGTTGTTCACCCGCTTCTTGCTGAGTCAGTAACGCAGTTCCAAGCGCAGGCTTATCGTGAGATGTTGCCAGCAGGCGGCCCTGTTCGCACACAGGTTATGGGTGTTGATAACCCAGAGGTGTCTTTACAAGCCCAGCGCGTTAAAGACTACATGAACTACATGATTACCTACGAGATGGAAGAGTATGATCCAGAAACAGATCAGATGCTTTTCTATTTACCGATCATTGGTTCTACTTTCAAAAAGGTTTACTTTGATCCGCTTCTGCAACGTGCAGTAAGCAAGTTTGTGCATGCTGAAGATTTGGTTGTTCCTTATGGCGCGACAGATCTGGTCACATCTCCTCGTCTTACGCATGTTATTCGCATGGACAAGAACGAAGTCCTGAAGCTACAGCTTTCAGGCTTCTATATTGAGACAGATATTAGCGGCAGCATGGAGTCAGAAGATTACAGCGAAGTCCAAGAGTCCGTTGATAAGGCACAAGGCGTACAATTGTCCGGTTCTGGCTCTGAAGAAGTGGTGCTTTACGAAGTTCACACCTCTCTTGATCTGCCCGGCTTTGAAGATACCCGTGAAGACGGAGATCCTAGCGGTCTGAAGCTTCCATATATCGTGACAATCGTTGAATCTACAGGCGAAGTTCTTTCTGTGCGTAGAAACTACGCTCAAGAAGACCCGCTAATGCGTCAAAAGCAGTATTTTGTGCATTACAAGTTCCTTCCTGGCCTTGGTTTCTACGGTTTTGGCCTAACACACATGATTGGTGGCTTGTCGCAGGCATCTACAAGCATTTTGAGGCAACTTATTGACGCTGGAACGCTGTCTAACCTTCCAGCAGGCTTTAAAGCGCGTGGCGCTCGCATTCGTGATGAAGATGAGCCTCTACAGCCCGGTGAATTCCGCGATATTGATGCCGCAGGCATGGACATCCGGCAGTCTCTTATGCCATTGCCGTTTAAAGAGCCTTCACAGACCCTCTACAGCCTTCTAGGCTCCTTGATAGAGTCAGGTAGGCGTTTTGCCTCAATGGCCGACATGAAGGTCGGAGAGATGAGTGGCGAGACCCCAGTTGGCACGACTATGGCCATCATGGAGCGTGGCACCAAGGTCATGAGTGCCATTCACAAGCGCTTGCATTATTCGCAGAAGATAGAGTTCAAGCTTCTGTCTAATGTATTTGCTCGTTATATGGCTCCTATGTATCCATATGCTGTTCCGGGCGCACCGCCAGAGATCAAGCAATCTGACTTTGATGATCGTATTGATGTATTGCCTGTTTCTGACCCGAACATCTTTTCTATGTCACAGCGCATTGCGTTGGCTCAGACACAGCTTCAGCTTGCTCAGTCAAACCCAGAGATTCATGGTGGTCCGCAAGGTCTTTATCAGGCGTACAGAAAAATGTACGAGGCTCTTGGCGTAACAAACATCGACAGCATTTTGCCTGCCCCGCCACAGCCACAGCCGATGAACCCTGCAAAGGAAAATCAGGAAGCTTTACGCAACCAGCGTTTGCAGGCATTCCCAGAGCAAAATCACGCAGCCCATATTGAGGCTCATTTGGCTATGTTGTCCACTCCTGTGGCTCAAGCAAACGCCAATATCATCATGACAATTCAAGGACACATTTCAGAACATATTGCGATGATGTCAGAGTTGCAGGCACAGCAAGAGGTTATGGCAGAAATAGCACCTGAAGCCCAGATGATGATGCAACAGAATCCACAGATGATGCAGCAAGTTCAGAATGAAATCCAAAATCGAGCCGCAGAAATTGCTGGCGAGATGACTGAACAATATGCACAAGCAGTTGCTCCTGCTGACCAATCTGATCCGTTGGTAGCAATCAGACAGCAGGAGCTATCTTTACGAGGTGCCGAGATTCAAGAAAAGGCTCGGCAGTTTGAGGAGAAGCAGCAGTTGGAGCGAGAGAAAGAGCGTAATGATATTCTCTTGAATCAGCAGCGTATTGATCTTTCTGAAGAGGCAAATGCGGACAAGGTTCGTGTTGCTGAAGAAAGAATACAGACCCAGCGTGAGATCGCTGCGGCAAACTTACGGAGTAAAATGCAATGAGCGCAAGTTCAATTAGTCGAAAAGTAGCCGAGGTAGAAAAGGCTAAAAAAGTGGAGCGTAGAAATGCCCGTAACAAGCAAGAGGCCCCAGTTGCCCCCGCGCCAAAGCCAGTCGAGGCCAAGGTCATCGAACAGCCAGTCATTATCGACAGCGGCTCGATCAAAGCAAAGCCAGCCGCTTCAAAAGGCTTCTTTAAAAAGAAAGCCAAAAAAAGTAATTAGCCGCTTTTCATCTATTGCTAGGCCGCAGCGGTTTACAGGAGTTTTTTGATGTCAGATAAAAAAGGCACTCCTCCCTTAAAGGACGTTATGGCTGGTTTAACTGATGAGCAACTCGCGGCTTTAAAAGAAGCTGTGAAAGCAGGAAAGAAAGGATACACATATGATCACAAAACTGGTCAATATGGTTTTAAAATGCGTAACGGCGGTGTTGTCCCTCGTGGAATGGGTGCTGTCATCCGCAACAGATCTTGTAAGATCCGCTAGAGAGAAAATTGATGACGCCATCGAAAAAGACTTTGGAATCTGGTAGCAGATACGAGAGACATGACCTGGATGGTGATGGCATAGTATCTGACGAAGAGATTGCAAGAGAAAAGGAAATGGTTGAAATGGAGCTTCGTGAAGAAAAAAGCGAGGCTCAAAAGCGTATGGCGTGGATTGCCATGATTAGTATGATCGCATTCAGCATTTTTCTTTTTTTGCCGATTGTGTCTGACAGCAGAGTGAAGGCTCTGGCTGATTTGCTTGGTTTGTTTTACATAGCGCAAGCTGGTGTAGTTGGCGCTTATATGGGAGCGACTGCTTGGATGAGTAAGAAGTAATGTATCAGGCTCTTGTACTTGCTTGTATGGTTTTTCAGCCAACTGTATGCTGGCAACTGGAAGATCAGCTTGGGCCATACAGTTCTTATGAAAGATGCGAAGCCAGGGCTATGGAAATGTCTAGAGATATCCACCTTCATATGAGGGATTATCGGCCTATTTCTTGGAAATGCCAGGCACTGCCAAAAGGGAAATTAAGCACATGATGATGTGGGACATGCACGACAGAACAACAAAAGAGCAAGCAGAGAAGAACAGAAAATGATTCAAGCACTGATAGGGCCTATTGCCAATCTCGCTGGAACTTGGTTAGAAGGTAAAGTCGAAACTAAAAAAGCAGAGACTGGCGCGAAGGTAGCTAAAGCAAAAGCTGAAGCTGTTATTATGGAGAAGAAGGCCACTGGAGAGATTGACTGGGATCTCAAAATGGCTGATGCTTCTGCAAACAGTTGGAAAGACGAGTGGTTAACAATTTTGTTTTCAGTACCGCTTATCCTAGCCTTCTGTGGAGAGTGGGGCAGACAGATTGTAACGGATGGATTTTCTGCATTAGACGCTATGCCGGAATACTACCGTTATACTTTAGGAATAATCGTTAGTGCCAGCTTTGGTACAAGGGCAGCAAGTAAGTTTTTTGGGAAGAAGTAAATGGACGCTATACAGCTAGCGGAGTATATGTTGAAAGACATACGCCAGTATAAGGCTGATTTAAGTCAAAGACTGGCGGATGGTTCGGTAGGCGATTGGAACGACTACCGGTTCATAGTGGGGCAGATACGCGGATTGACCTACTCTGAAGACCTTATTAAATCCGCGATGAAAGGCATAGAGCTAGAAGATGGCTAAAAAACTATTCGTCCCTGAGAGGATGGCAAAAAGCGCTGAATCCAGTCCGGTTCCAGCGGCAATATCAAAAGGTTTTGACACTCCGATAGACCCAAATGAAAAGAACACAGAAGACCCATCTCAGATGGATCTTTCCGCAATTGACCGGTTGCCACAACCTGTAGGCTACCGTTTGCTTGTAATTCCTTATTACATGAAGAAGAAGTCTGCTGGTGGAATCATTATTCCTGACTCAGTTAGAGAGCGTGAGAGCTTTGCTACTGTTGCGGCTTATGTCGTGAAAGTAGGCCCTGACGCATATCGAGACGCAAACAAGTTTCCTTCTGGGGCTTGGTGTAATGAGAAGTCTTGGGTATTGATGGGAAGATATGCGGGAAACCGGTTCAAAGTTGATGGTTTAGAGGTAAGACTTATCAATGATGACAATATTATCGCTACAATACTTGACCCAGCCGATATTTCTTATGTATAGTGGGAGACATGAACATGAATGAAATTCAAGAAAATATTCCTGAAGATCAGGAAACCGTATCGTTTGATTTAGATGACGACAATCAAGCGAGTGTTGTTGCTGTAGAAACTTCTGAAAAAGAAGAAACCCGAACAATTGTACGGGATTCTGATGACGGCGCAAATGACGATGATCTAGAGAACTATAGTGAAAATGTTCAAAAGCGCATTAATCAGCTAACAGCAAAGCGTAAGCAGGCCATTGAAGAGGCAGAAGCCGCTTATCAGTATGCCCAGCAAGTCCAGACACAGAACGAAGAGATGAAGAAGAAGCTCTCCGATTTGGACAAGGGCTACATCAACGAGTACGGATCGCGTATTGAAAGCCAATCAGCCGCTGCCAAAAGAATGCTTCAAGAGGCATATGACAACGGCGACATGGAAAAAATGGCTCAAGCACAGGAAATCATTTCTGGCCTGACTATTGAAAAAGAGCGTTTGCGCATTCAAAAGCATCGCTCAGAGCGTCAGACGGCAGCAGAGCAAGCTCAAGCTGCACAGCCTCGTCAACAAGCTCCCCAGCAGCCACGCCAGATTGACAGAAAACTCTCAGGATGGATGGAGAAAAATCCTTGGTTTGGTGACGGCGGTGATCGCGTTATGACCGTTAGTGCGCAAGCCATACATGAACAGATTGTTGCTAATGAAGGCTTTGACCCTAATAGCGATGAATATTATCAGGAAATTGATCGCCGCATGCGGAGAGAGTTTCCTCACAAGTTTCAGGAGAAGCGGCAAAACGCCCAAGCCGTTACTCCTGCGTCAAATGGACGGTCAGCTACCAAAAGTGGGCGGAAAAAGACGGTGGAACTAACGCCGGGGCAAGTGAATTTTGCCAAGAAAATGGGAATACCTCTAGAGCGTTATGCCCAAGAGGTTGCTAAACTGGAAAGGAAGCAAGCGTAATGTCTGATCGCACAAACCGGGATTCGCAAACCCGTGAAAAACAAGCGAGAGTTGCCGATTGGAGACCGCCTTCAGCCCTTGAGGCACCAGAAGCACCTATTGGTTATAAGCATCGGTGGATTCGTGAATCTGTTATGGAATACGATGATCGTAACAATGTTCACAAACGCCGCCGTGAAGGATGGGAGCTTGTAAAAGCAGAAGACTATCCTGATTTTGATGCCCCTGTCGTTGACGAGGGTAAAAACGCAGGCGTAATTGGCGTTGGTGGTTTGGTTCTAGCCAGAATACCAGAAGAAATTGCGGATCAGCGTAATTCTCATTATCAGAATACCGCCCAAAACCAAATGGAAGCTGTGGATCGTGATTGGATGAGAGAGTCCAATGCCGCGATGCCAAAGCTTAAACCACAACGTAGCTCCTCTGTGTCCTTCGGTGGACCCAAAGGGGTAGCTGACAACTAGGAGAAAGAAAGATGGCGAACAAAGACGCTTCTTTTGGCCTGCGCCTTTCGCGTTCAGGCAACGGCTCCGATCTGCAAAACATGCAGAACAAGTACCGGATTGCATCTGGCTACAACACAACCATTTACCAAGGCGACCTCGTAGCGGTTGTTACTGGTGGTGGAATTGAACGTGTTGCCGCTGGCGGCTCTGGACTTATTCTGGGTGTTTTCAACGGAGTAAATTACACTGACTCAGACGGCAAGCCGCGCTGGTCAAACAAGTGGACTGCTGGTACAGTTGCATCAGATGCTGAAGCATCAGTAATTGACGCACCTCATGCTGTCTATGAAATTCAGGCTGACGCTGCAATGCCAGTAGCAGACCTGTTCGGTAACTTTGACATTGTAGATCAGTCGCCTGTTGGTGATAATGCTTCTGGCATCTCACGGATGGAAATGGCTGTGTCTACTGGTGCAACAACCGCAACTCTTCCTCTGAAGGCGATTGATATCTCCACAGATCCAGAGAACAGTGATGTAGCATCAGCCAACACAAATGTCATCGTCATGATCAACAATCACCTGTTCTCAGGTGGCACACTTGGCTTGGCATAAGGAGGCTGAATAATGGCTATTTCTCGCGCACAACTAGCGAAAGAGCTAGAACCCGGCCTAAACGCTCTATTCGGAATCGAATATGATCGTTATGAAGCCGAGCATGCCGAAATCTACGACACCGAATCTTCAGATCGTGCATTTGAAGAAGAGGTAATGCTCGTTGGTTTTGGAAATGCACAAACCAAAGCTGAAGGCGCTGGCGTCAATTTTGACAACGCCTCAGAGGCTTACACAGCACGTTA
>Ga0222715_10000235_pt1 | contig 58610 bp, 68 predicted proteins | sample C33_9DmetaG_FD_165056 | JGI IMG/M metagenome (GOLD analysis project Ga0222715, IMG submission 165056) | Estuarine water microbial communities from San Francisco Bay, California, United States - C33_9D | ecosystem: Environmental > Aquatic > Marine > Unclassified | place: USA: California...
GCATCAAATCTTTCTTCCGTCAGCGTAGTAACCTCATTGTACAACAAGGTGCTACCGGTTGTTTTGGTGGCTACGATAATCGTAACGATGAATACATTTTGCATTTGCCGGAGGTGGCTTCTACTTATAAATACTTGCAAGATTACATTGATGAGTTGTCTAACACCAATGTGTTGGCCGGCAACCAAGACCCGTATGACGGGCTTACGCTAACGGTTAGTGCCGACATAAAGAAAAATCGCAAGTATCGTGTAGCACTTGGCGACATGAGTGGCCTTGCTCAAAGCGATAACACTTCAGATTTTGACAGCGTGTCACTAACCTATTCAGACGACACCTCTATCAGTTCTTTTAGTGATACATCTACCGGCGGTTATGTTGAGTTCACGGCGACACAAGATAGTACCAGCCTAAAGATTACTATTGAAGACAGCCTGGGAGTTACGCAATCCGGAAGTGACACTATGTACTTGATTATCAGTGAGTTCCGCTCGTCATATTACGACCTGGAAAACGGTGACGCAATGACACTGTCGTATGATACCGCGATAAATGCGTGGACTACTCGCTATTCATACATGCCAGAGCAAATGGCTCAAGTTGGCACGGAGTTCTTGTCGTTTAAGAATGCTGAATTGTGGGTGCATGACGCAAACGATACGCGTAACAATTTCTATGGCACACAATATGACAGTCAGATATCCGGGATTATTCAAAACAACCCACAAATAGTAAAAGCGTATAACAGCATTACAATTGAGGGCAACTATGCGCCATCATTTGTACACTTTAGAACTGAAGCAAAATATATGGACAGAAACTCCTCTGGAGATTACCCGTCCTCGCGCACATACTCTGATTTTATACAATCGTCAGACTTGAGCGATACAGACTTCAGACAATATGAGGGTGTGTATTACGCACCTATATATAGAAATAGATTAGAGCCATCACCATCATCATATGTTGCTACAACATACGATAGCAACGGAATGACGGGCGAGAAGTTGGTAAATCCATTTCTTTTGTTTATGTTAGAATTTGATGAAACAAGCCAAGTAAAGATTAGATTTGCAGATATAGCATACTCTGTTCAAAAAGGGCATAAAACAGCATAACTATGAATCCACTAACAATTGGCGCGCTTGGTGGTCAAGCAGTATTACAAGGTATCCAAGGGGGAATGTCCTTGTACCAAGGTTTAAAGATGGACCCAGGAGAGCGTCCTATGTATGAGGGCAGTGGCCGCTTGCAAGAGATGGCTCGCGGAGCAGACATTAAAGCCGCTGGCCGTATGGCTAATGTCGGTGCTATGGAGCGTTCTGCCCAGTCTGGTGCGGCCGCCAGTGCTGCACAGTATAATCGTGCGGCCACCGATGCACAGCAAGCCTTTTTAGGGACCGCCGCCACTGGCGCACAATCTTCGCAAAACGCTTTGCAGTTGGCACAGATGGAAGCGCAAGACAAGGCACGCCGCGAAGGTATATCTATGAATTTGCAAAATGCTCTTGTTCAAGATGACCGTATGGTTTTCCAGGACAAGCAACAGAAGTACCGTGAAGATGTGCAAACTAAACAGCAGTTGATTGCTGGTGGATTTGCTGGCCTGGGCGGAATGCTTGGTAGTGTTGCTCAAATAGGTTCAATGCAATATCAGAAGCAAAACCAACAGTATATGAAGGACAACCAACTTGGACCGTTCAATCCAAACCCATACGGAAGTCGCAACACAATGGGGGGTCAGACACCACCACAACAAGGTGAGGTAAAGACTGTTAACGGTGTAAATTACATGTATGACCAAGGCCAATGGGTCGAGATTTAATATTATGGCTGGATTAGAAGGTGCTGGAGCGTTAGGTTTTTCACAGCCGATTAAATCGGATGCGGAGTCTATTGCCAAACAAGTAACAAGACTGGCTAATCAGCAAGCCCGTCAAGCGTATACACGCGCCAACACAATACAAAAAGCGGAGGAAAAGTTAGAGCGTACTCTTGGTGGGTATCGCGAGGACGCATACCGCGCAAGCAACTACATTGCTTCCGGATACGGTGAACACATTGGTGTCGCTATGCATGACCTTGTGGCGCAAAAACTTGAAGGTATGCTAAAGTTTATTGACCAAACGCAGTCCCCTCCCCAAGCACTTGTTGCAGACTTAAAACAAGACATTGCCGGCGAGCGCGAGTTTGTCGGTATGGTGAAGCAAGAGGAAAGTCAGATTAAACAGAATAAAGATTTAAATTCTGGGGCTGTCATTGACATGTACTTTAACTCGTACATCAAGCCAAATGATATTGCCTTTTACAAACCCGGCGAGGCTATAGGTCCGTTACAGTGGTTTATGACTTCTGCTTCTGACGAACAGATTCGCTCTTCGGTAGCCAGTGCGCCTGGATACTGGCTAAACTTCTTTAAGTCTAAAAGCCAGATTGAATCACAGCGTCAAGTTCAAAGTCAAGTCCAGGGTGGCGCACGCCAAACCGAAACGACTGAACTTGATGTTGCGCTTAACTTTGTTAAAACGGCAAACGGAACAGTTGTTCCAAAGACTGCGTTAGAGTTAATGGACGCTTCACAGAACGGCATGTCTTTATTGCAAGTGGCTACCAGCAACTACCAGGATAGAATTGCTGTGGCAATGCTTAATGAGCAACGCGACATTTGGGCTAATTCAAACAGAAACGAAATGGTTGAGTTTGAATACCAAGATGCTGATGGCAATGTTCAAGTTTACTCTAAAACTGTTGGTCAGATTTTATCAGACCCGGATGATTTTGGAAACCAATATCTGTTGGCAAAAGGTCTTGAAGAAGCAACACGAAACTATGGTATTAACCGAGTATCAAGCGGTGTAACGGTTAGCGAGATTCAGCAACCGATTATTATTTCTCCACAGTCACAGCGTAGTAATGCTGATACATATGCCCGTGAAGATAAACTCATTAGAACCATTAACACCTTGTCTATGGGCCAGGGTAATCTTGGCGATAAGATTCTTAAAGACGGCAAAGTTTTGTATCCAGTTGAAGATGCAATCTTTGCTGGAGCAGAGTTTGACAACAAGCGTGTTAAGGTTTATTTTAATCCTGGAGATAACAACTTCCTTGTTATTGAGGAGAAGCAAGACTTGCTTTCATTTAAAGTGACAGACAAGGAAATCTTTAATGGAGATGAGTTGGCTACTGAATTAAGTTACCGTGGCGTAGAGTCCGGTTCGGTTCAGATGCGTATGAATGACCACAAAGTAACTGTTGAAGGCCAGTACAATCCGGAGGCATACACTGATGCATCAAGCAGAACTGAACTTGACGCTGACCCGGAAAGCATTTACCGAGAGAATCAAGAGGCGGCATTAGATGTTATTGGCACAAGCCGGTCAACATTGAGTAGGGAACAGATTGGAGGTATCAATGATGTGCTGAAGAAAGGTGGTGTGAAAACAGCCAGTGGTACTATTACAAGGGTCAGTGTAAGTATGGGTAATGTTGTGGTTAGTTTTGAAGGTAAAGCAAGACAGACTATGTCGTTTGCAGAGTTTATCACGCTGATTAACTCTCGTGAAACATCTGCGGTAACACGCTACGGACAAAGAAAAACAATAGACATGAATGTGCTTGATGTGTTACGCGGAAAGCAATCTAACATAGCATGATATGGCTGGGTACAATATCAATGATATTCACAAAACATTAAGCGGTGGACTCGGTGATGATTTTAATTTAGAATTAGAAGAGTTTACCGGCAAGTTTGCGGCAGACCAAACCTTCCGTGCTGCGGCGTTTGAAGCCATGGCAGTTATTGACGATAGGTTTGGCGAAAAAGAAAGGAATGCTATTGATTTGGAGGCTGGCGACCCTCTTGAGATACAAGAGATGCGAGGCCAAACTTCTTCTGCCGGATTAAGTGAAGGGGGTTCTCTTATACCAAGCACCACTGGTGGTCCTCGTGTAAGAAACGAGGTGTGTTACAATGAGCGTGGCCAGGTTGTTCCTTGTGACGACCCTAATGCAATGACCGCACGCGAGTGGTTTGATGGTGCTGCCGAGCGCAGAGAAATCAAGGAAAACAGAGAAGTCAACTTTAACTTTTGGAATCCGATACTTGCCAACCCTACTCGTCACAACAACTTAATTAGTTTAGACCTCTACGACTTTGGTGGAATTTTAGAGAGAGAGCAAGGGTGGAACATCCAGTTACGAAAAAAAGAAGACTACTATAACCGAAGTGACGACTACCAGGAAACCACTTTTACATATGAGGTTGACGGTAAGGAGTATGAGCAAACTATTTATTCCGTTACAGATACCGACTTTCACCTGGAGCATGAGTTGTTTGACCAGACTACAGCCGTGCGTAGAGCATCAGAAGGATTTAATTCTTTATTGATATATGGCCAAAAAAAATTTGGTATAGACTGGGCTGAAGAATGGGACCAACTTGGCTTATTTCAGATAAATATTGACAAAGCAGTACAAACACTTACTCTGTTTCAAGAAGCGGTGGAAGAGTACACTAATAGCGATGGCCTTAACGACCAAAAACTCTACGCTTTCTATTCCAATGAAGACCCTTATATCAGAGGAACAAACGAGCAGTATGCTACTTTTGGCGACTTTAAAAACAATCTGCGAAATGTATTTGATGAATTTAATAGGGTGTCTTTTCAACAATTAGATGAAGCCATTGTCATTGGAAACAAAAGTGCGCCCGGAACCAAGCAGCCGCCCGAAGGCTACTATTACGCCAGTAATGTCACTAAAAACCGAGATGGAAGTTATACGGAACGCAAACCGGATTACAAGCAGATTGCCTTTAGCGGCTCGGTAAACCAGGCGATTGAGTTCTATAACGATTTGGTTGAAGGCTCGGAGTTTCAAGAGTACCAACGCTTCATGCAGTGGGTTGACAAGTATGCTACTGCCATTGAAAACCTTGAGGATGAGAACCCTCTGTACTACCAGGCGTTGGCAGCAGATATTGAGCGACAAAAAAGAATAGACGCATTCCAAAAAGACCCTATGGCTTACCTGGGTGTTGATGCATTCGTTGAGGCTACAGAGGCTGGTTTAAGAGAAGTCCCTTGGGTTGGAAACACTATGGCAGATGTAGTGGATGCCTCTTATAATACGCCTTATGTAGGTGTTAAGTCACTTGTCGGTCATCAAGTGCGTGCAACCGCTTATGGAGGCGGTAAGGCTCTGGCCCTTGTTCAAGGTGGGGTAAGTCTTGTAAATAGCATTACCCTTACCGTTGGAGATATGACGGGTATTGCGTCAGAAAATTACACCTCCTGGGATAGGTGGGCAGACAAATTCCTTGATGTTTTGGACCCACAGCAATACGCTGGGTTTGGAACTTCATCAAATCATATGGGTTCATTTTATCCGTATGCTATGACCACTGTGGTAGACGGCAAGACTTATACTGTTGAGTATGAAGATATGCAAAGTGCCAATAAAGATTATACTTCTATTAGAGGTGAGGATGGGTACATGATATTTGACGAGGCTTTGTCTAACAGAATCGTGGGTACTCTTGCTGGCAAAGAGCGCAAGCAGCAATTTAACAGTGGTGTCTTTTGGTTTCAAACCATGAATACAACTTTTGATGTAGGAACCATGCTTGTTGGTGGTGCTGGTTGGGCCAAGGCCGGCATTGGTCTAAAAACGGCTAAACTCACCGTAAAAACTGGTAACCGAATTAAAAGAACTCTGGGCTTTGCTGAAGCGCAACTAACTGAAAAAGCAGTTAAACAAATTGCTTATCGTCAAGGGGCGGAACTCACAATGGCTATGCAGATGCATAACGGAATGTATCAGAGTTACCTTGACCAAGGTCTTACCCCTACTGAAGCGGCATACCATGCCCTTGGTGGAACCTTTGCTGTGGTGACGGTTAACCGATTAAACCCGGAATTTAACACCACATACAAGGCGTGGGGTAAGGTTAAAAAGGGTGATGTAAATCGCTTTATAAGAGGCAGTTACAACACTCGTCTTCAAATGTTCCGTAACGGAGCAAGCCAGTACGGAAGTACATTTTGGAAGGCCGGCTTAATGGAGGCCAGTGAGGAGGGTATATTTGAACCTCTTGCTCAAGACGCGTCCAGTTTTCTTCTCGGTCAAGCCGGTAAAGGGAATGTTGACATACAGTCGTTTGGCCCTGGAACCGTAGACCAAATGATACTTGGTGGTACTGTTGGTATTATCTTTCCAATGGTCAATGTTGTTAAAACGAACGGCAACCTTGCTCACATGCAGAAGGACTTGTTGTTCCGCATGCACTTGAATCCGGAAAGGACTCGCAACATTATCAATGACTATGTCGGTAATAAGTTTGTTGACGAAGACGGAGAAACCATTAGAGAGTTCACACAGCAAGATGCAGACAAATTCATCCGCATCCTGGAAACGGCATCTGCTCAAACCAATGCCCAGGTAAACGGGCAAAGCACTGCGTTTGATTTGAACAAGGGTGAGTCGTTTACTGACCAGCAGATTATGGAATTGCACGGTGTCAATGTTGCGTTGGCTGCCCTTACAGAAGTAGGGTCAACACCTCAACTTGACCCGGTTGTTAATGAGTTAACTGAAAACTTAAACGATGTAATCAAACGGGCCAGTGAGGACCCATCGTCATTAAACACAAGAAACAACGACCCGGCTGTCCCAAGCCAAGAGGAAAACGAGGCGGCTCGCCGCGTGGAGGATGAGTTGGCAGATGACCTAAACAACCTTGGAGTGCCGACTCAATCTCGCACCGCACCACACATTCGTGCGTTGGCAAAGAAACTTGAGGAGAACTTCCCTGGCACATCTGCTGTCACAGACCAAGCCGCGTTTGACGAGGTTTATCGCAATCGCGTGATGAAGCAGTTTCCAACTCTTAAAGAGAGCAACAAGAAAGAGGTCAAAGGATTCTACGATGAAACCACAAACACCATATTCCTAAACCCAGAGTCAGCAACACTTGGTACAGCCATCCATGAATTTACTCATGTGTGGTTAAATTATGTTAAGGCCAACAACACCAACTTGTATAACAAGATGATAGAGTTGGCCAAGAACGATGCTGGGATTATGGGTCTTGTACCCGATATTGCAGAGTACACCGGGACAGACCTCCGCGCAATGGAGGCGATTGTCCATGCTATTGAGAATCGTGCAGAGTTAGCCTTGACGGCAAAAGATTCACCGGGTTTACAACAACTCCTTAAAATGATTGATGAGTTGTTTAACTACTTACAGAAGACCCTAAACTTAACAGACAAGCGTTTTGAAGAGTATACGCTGGGCGAATTTATTGACCGTGGTGCATATGAAGTTGTAACTGGGGATATGTCTTCCGGCATTGCTGTGCCTACTGTTGGTGAAATGCAAAACCAGCGTGTTGTCATGAGAGATACACGGGGTCAATATGCGATTGGTGATTTAGAAGTGACTGACGGTATTGTTGGCCTTCGTCAAAGCAATGGCACTATATTAAAAATCGGCGGCGAAAACATTCTATATGAACAAGCAAACCGCTACGGCCTTGAGTTGTTAGATGGTACGCAACGCCGTGTGCAACCCAAGAGCGAGAATACCGTTACGATTGATGGCGTTGATTCAGAGGTATCTCTTTCCATGGAGCCTACGCCAGCACCTACAGCAGAACCAGGAATCTACCTTGCCATGGCGGCAGACATTCCTATGTTGCAGAGCGCGAGAAACTCTGGGCTACTCTTCCACGGCACGATGGAGAAGAGTCTGAACTCTTTCAACCCTCAATACCGCGCTGGAACATATGGCACTGGTCTTTACTTTACCAATGCCGCATACAAGGCAAACGACTATGGTAACTACTTTGTGTTCTCTAATCCAGAGAACATGAACTTGTTGCCGTATTATGATACGAAGTTTTCCGACTTGGTTACTTTAATGAAAGACGGAAAGTTTAAGAATGACTTTAGGTTCTTGATGAACTTGACGGCCGAGCAAGCGCAAAAAATTAAGGCTATCCGAGATGAGTACATCTATAGTGATGTTGACTACCGCACAAAGATGGATGAGTTTTACGGAGCAAACAAAGGTCTTGGTGGTGCGCCATCTGCGTGGACAACGGATGCTGCGGCATACTATGCAGACAGACTGATGGCCGGTGAGAGCATGGCTGGCCTATCGCTTCACGACCTCACAATGTTTACTTACAACGGTACAAACTACGGCGAGATGAACAATGTTCGCAAGGGTTTGGAGGAGAGTGGTATTGATGGTTGGTATGTAAGTTCAGATATCTCAAAATATCATGAAGCAGTTATAATCAATTCAAATAAACTCAACGAGAGTATCGTAGACAATCCGTTTGGTCAGACAGCAGATGAATACAACCAGGCGGTAAACACTACGCCGCGCGTCAAGCGATTTGCTGTTGATTCAAAACAAAACCTACCGTCTGTTGATATAACAAATCCGTTAGGAGCAGAGGCGGTTAAGAAGTCAAACCTATACCTATCTATAACGCCGTCACAAGCGGCGAAGATTGGCGTTGCTCCGTTCCGTTCGGTAGAAACACTAACACTTGAGGATGTAAACGGTGTGCATGGGACGCTTCAATTCCAGTACTTATCAGAACAGACAAGTAAACTTGCCGGCTTGTTGGGCATTGAGATTGGCCAGCAGTCACCAGCGCACGGTGGATACACCTTTATGGGCAACGAAGCCGGACGATTCTTGCAAGAGGCATCTCAATTCCTTGAGATTAATGGTGACCCGGAAAACATTAAGTTGTTCACGGCAGTGCTTGGTGCTATTGCACCAGACCAGCAAGAAAGTGTTGTTCGTTTTACGGAAGACACTACCCTTGACCCGACTGCTGACGATACGAATTTCTATATGCGTATCCCGGTTCCTGGAAATGTCCTTGGTTCTGACGGCAACGAAAAGGCCAGTGAAGATTTTAGAAAGAGAATGTTTGAAGCCGGAATCCAAGGCTTCTCTATTACATATGGTGACAATTTATTACATTTGTTTCCAGAAAACGACCAAGAAGTTCAAGATGCGCTACACTTCTTGAGTGGTTTAGGTGCTGAATTAGGCACTGATTTGCAGAGTGGCGCGCAAGTAATACCAGGTAAAAGAAATTTTGATGAAGAAACAAGTGACCAGGGCGGATATCTTGAAACAATTCGAGGATTCCGGGATGCAAATCCAGACCTCTACCGGACAAACCCGGAACTTCATGGCTTACTCGCGTTCGCCGAAACATCGTACCTCCGTGAACAAGGATTCGCAACGAGAAACCCGGAGTTAATATCTACTCCCCTTGAACTAACATGGGACGAAAACACATCTGACTTCCGCGTAGGCGGCTTACCGTTGAATGACTACGGTAAGAAGTATGGTGTAAGTAATCTCGGTAAGGTTAGGGAAACTGTATCAGTGCAGATGGCCCCAGGTGTTGTTTGGAACATCCCTGGCGGCATTGAGGACGGCGTGTTCTCGTTTGCTGAATTGTTTTGGATGAAACAACAAGGTTGGAATCCAGCACAAATTACCAACGAGTCTAACCGCAACAAACTATATCGCAAGTTGGGTCGTACTATGACTCCGGAGAAGGGTGATTCGGTATCAGTCTTCAATGGGTTTATCTTCGGCCTACTATCACCCAATCAACCGCTTACTCCAAACGAGTTCCAAGTTGCTGTGGGCAGAGTTCAAGCCATTGAGCATGCTGAATCTGACGAGTTAATCCGCCAGTACTTTACTGGTGAGATTGAATCTCTAACAGCCGAGCAAGTTCCAGTGCTTACCATCCAAGGTTATGCTAACATGTTGGCTGGCGTTGCCGACCCACTTAACATGACCAAGGAGGAGCGTGCAGCACTTGAGGAAAAAATCACATACTTCTTCCAGGCGCAAGCCGCAGACAAAGGCGGTCTTGGAATCAAGAGTAGTGGTGAGTATACAAACCTTGCCGAGTTGGCGTTTAAGTTCCGAATGGACTCTCCTATTGAAGGGCAGAACAAAGGCGCGGACTTCTTTGCCAAGTCACCGGATGAAACATGGGTGTCTTTCATGACGCGTATGATGACCGAGGTCCGTGGCCTACAAGCCAAGACAGCCTCCTTCTCCGGTGTGTGGCAAGACCCACTGGTGGCTGCTATCAGCGCGATGGACAGACACATGCTTCGTGTATTTGAAACGGAGTTATTGGCTAACAGCGCGGACCGCGCCAAATTAGAGAGCAAGGTTATCGCCAAGTGGAACAATGCCGTTAAGGCTCGCGACATATACAAAGGCAAGAAGCGTACCGCTAAAGACAAGAAAGAGTACATTGACAAGCACGACTTTGTTACAGCAGAGTCTGTTGAGGTGACAAACCTTGACGACTTGATGGCCCAGCGAGGTGCTAACCAAGCCTTTATGATGTCTATGTTTGACCTTGTTAGTCAAAAGCAAGCGGTGTATGAGGTTGCCAAGACTGGTCAAATCAACCCACGCTTCACGGAGTTCGTGGGTAAGTACAACCAATTATTGACCTCACCAAAAGACGGTAAGGTTAGTATCCCTGGCGACTTCTATCTGAAGGCATTGCAGATTAACAATGAAGTTGCCACGCGCAACGGCCTTGGAATCTTTATGTCGCAGTGGGCGTTGTGGGATAAGAAGCGCAACCGCTTTGAACCACACGAGGTTATGTTCCCTGGCCTGGCCAAGTTGCCACGCCTCCCATTCTTTACTATGCAAGAGTCTATCAAGTCCCACAAGGCGGCTGGATACATGAACTCAAGTATGGACGAGAACATGAACATGAGTCCAGCGCGCCCTATGGCTTCTTCCGGGTTGTACTTTAGTATTGATGGCGACAAGAGATTTGAGCGCGTTGTCAAGAAGGCATTGGATAGTGGGCTTCCTCCGAAGAGGGTTATCAAAAAACTTGTAGATGCTGGCATGTCAAGGCAAGCGGCTACCAACCTGGTAATGGTTGGCGGTCGTGAAACTGCTACCCAACCCAAGGAGCGTATGACTGCTTCTACCTGGGCCAAGGCCATACCGGACGAAAGAACTACCGAGGAGATTACTGAAAACACAAAGAGTTATTTCCCTCGTTCTAATCAGATGACTCGTGCGGAAGCCAAGTTGTTGATAGACGAGATTGGATTACCAGCCGCTATCAGAATGTTGGTAGAGCCGGACCGTGTCAACCTACTGTTCCAGGACAAAAGGGTTGATGCTCCGTCTTCGGCAGAGCCTATCCCTTCTCGCTCCAAGCAAGGCCGTCAAAATCAAAGTGCAAACGCACAGTCGTTCCGCTTTAGTGCAGTTCGTGTGGCATTGTTTAATGAAGTCAATGAGCGTATCAGTGACATGATTCTTGAATTAGACTCTAACGGTGCAGTTGCCCTTGCAGAAAACTACCGTGAGGCGTTGCGAGATATGGTGGAGCAGTTAGCACTTGACGCGACCAGTGCTGGTCAGTTCATCCAGGCGTTCTCATTGATATCTCGTGCCGGCGGTGAAACGATGGCGGCGTACATCAAGCGCAAACTTGATAAGAAGGGTGTGCCATATACTGAAGCAGACCTTGAAGAGATAAAGAACTTGGCGGAGATTATGAAATCTTACCAAGACAATACGCAAGAGTATGTCAAGGCAGAGTTTGAGTTACTCAAGAAGATTTCAAAACTTGAAGGGGTTTCTTTATTTGACATTGCCGAGGCGCAGTATTATTCTAACATGCTGTCTGGATTTGGTACGCAATTGAAAAACTTTGCGGCTAACATCGCCAGTATTGTGACTGAAGGTATTGTTTTACCATTGGCAAATCTATCTCCAATGTCCTTCTTTAAGTACTGGGGAGGTGTGGGTCGCTCGGTGTTCCCGGCATTAGACCAAGCCTGGTTTACTCTAAAGACTGGTATTCGTTACGAGCGTAGCGGTTCAGATAAGTTTGCATTGCAATCAACCAAGGTTCCTCTATACGAGATGTATGGGTTCAACCAGTTGTGGGGTGATGATGCTTATACAAGTACGGCCGACAATAAAGTTTGGCGTGCTGTTGAAACGATATTAGGCCGCACTGCACTACAGATTTTTAATCCGGTGTTCATGAAATTGCCCGGCCGCATGCTTTCTGCTGTGGATATCGGCATGCGCCGTATGTCCAAGGGTGGTGAGGTTTCTGTTATCATGCACCGCCTGGCGCAAGGTAGGGACACCGATGCTATGAGCCAGGAGGAGTTAGCATTGCTTGAAGAGAACGCTCTCCTTGTTGTCATGGGCGATGAAACCGTAGAGCAACGCCAAGCGCGCCGTGAGAAATACGGAACTCAAGCCGTGGCCGAGGGCTACAAGCCACACACCAATGGATTCCGATTGCGAATCGCTGAACTTGAGCAACAAGACTTGGCTCTAAATGATATAGAGGCAGAGGCGGAGCGCATAGCAACTGAAAACATATTCATGAACGAGCCGGCCGGTGTGCTTGGTAAGATATATCGTGGTATGATACGCGCGTTGGAAGAGGATGGTACTGGCGCAGTGACTGATTCAGCCATGCGTATAGGTAAGGCACTGTATATCCCATTCTTGAAGGTGCTTGCAAATGTTGGTAACCGACTGTATTCTTATACGCCTTTGCAGTTTGTAAACATAGCCGGTGATGCTGTTGCACGAGGTCTTGGAAAGCCTGGATACCAGGTGTTCAGAAACCAGGATTCTCGCCGCCGCGCATACGCTCGCGCAGTATTCGGAACTTCCGTAATGGGATTCTTCTTGGCTGGCATGAAATCGTTTGGCGATGATGACGATGAAGAGAAACTACCGGCATGGAAGATTACTGGAGGGGGAACTGGTGACCCATATAAAGATTACCAGTTACAAATGGACGGAAGATGGAAGCCCTATACAATCACCTTCTACCGCGCTTATCCTGGAGGACCATTGCTTGATGAGCCAAAGGTTATGGAGTACCGAGAAACCCCACTCTCCTTGGTGTTTATGTCGCTGGGTGCTATTACTGATTACGAAGACTTCAAAGAGAAAGGATTACTGGACCAGCAGACTGGAATAGATGAGTTCATGACTAAAGCAACGATTGGTGTCACGGCATTTTTTGAAGGCTTGTCAGACTACACATTCGTTCAAGGACTGCAAGAGTTGTTCAAGGGTATTCCTTCGTCTGGAAGTAGTGCTGGACAAGACGGTTCATGGCAAGACACTTATATCTACAAAAAGTTAGAGCAAACAATGAAGACCCTTACAGTTCCGAACTTTGTACAGCAGTTGAACCGCTCGGTTCTTGACTATAACAATATGCCGTTGAACCAGCGTCTTGAATTACTTGACAACTGGAAGCGTGAGATGTTGATGTTTACCAATGAAACAAACCACCCATTGGTGGATGTGCTTGGTGACCCAGTACAGCCAGACGCGTTCCGTTACTTCCCAATGATATCAGAGCCTCCTCAAAACGAGGTGAGTGACTATGCAAGGGAGTATTTCTACGAAACATTTGTCATGAACAATTGCTTTGTTCCAGCACCTACATATCCAGGCATGGTTGTGTATGATTCAGAATCTGCTTTGTACCAGCGTGCAATTCCTATGGACAACATACAAGAGTATAAGTTCTATGTGTTGCGTGGCGCGAAGATTAAAGACCGCATGCTTGAGTTGTCTGAAAGCGGACTACTTGAGATAGCGGAGGATGCTGTTGAGGACTTTATTGATGTGGCTGACGATGGTATTGTTGATGTGAATGCTTTGCGCGACAACAAGAAGCAAGAGGTGTTGAAGAAGGTGTTGAATCAAGTTGTTCGCGATGCTTCCAAGTATGCTACCGTATACCTACAAGCGGAATACATAGTCACCTCTTTGTCGGCAAAGGATGCAAGCACCGGATTGACTGCGGAAGAAATGGATTACCTAAACGCAGCCCAGGAAATGCTGAACAACATCGGCAACACATCAGATACTTGGCCTATATCTTTGACTGACCGACCAGTTAACAATATCTTTGAATACTAATAATCAATAAGGTATGGTATGAAAAATTTTTTAAACGGATTGGTTAGTATTTTCAAAGACGATAACACTTGGAATGAAAAAACCATTGTTGGTTTTCTGTCTTTCGCTATCATGGTAGCGGTGATGCTGGCTGATGTATTGACTGGGGCTTTGGGTAAAGACCTGGTAATCAACGACTTCACCTACATGAGTTTCGTGTATGTGACTCTTGGTGCATTTGGAATCGCCGGCTTGGAAAAGTTTGCGAATAAGAAGTAATGAACAGCAAGACCCATATCGTAGCCTGGCAGACCATCGCGGTTCTGCTGGGCGTGCTGTGGGTATTGTCTACCCTATCACAGCGTAACGATTACGAAGAGAAACTGTGGGAACTGGAGCGTACCATCTCTGATTACGAGGAGATGATTGTTGCATTGGATGTGGCATATGATTCTTTAATCACTGCCGAGCATGAACTACAAACTGAATACGATGAAACGATATCTCACATTGATACTCTTTCTATTGATTCCTTACGCGATGTATTCGCAGAGCGTTACGGATTCTTTAACTTGCTTCACTCCGACACAACTGCGGATGATAGCCAAGGATATTGAGAAGGGAGATTTCCTGGAAAAAAAATTGGGTCTGAAGGAGGAGCAGATACTCAACCTACAAACCCAAGTTGCTGTGAGGGATAGCGTGATAGTAGCAGAGCGCGAAATCAGACAAACCGAATCTCTGATTCATCGGAAGAAGGTTCGCCGTAGTTCAGTGCAATCCTTTGCGGTAGGTGGAACAACTTCTGCCGTAGTTCTTCTTCTTCTTTTTCTTTAACTAAAGCATAGCCCAGGTATAGGTAATTCAGCATGTCGCTGAACCTGGAGTCCATGCTTTCACTTACCTCACCATCGTCTTTAATGTAGGTGTTGACCGAGTCAACATGCTTATTAAAGTATACCGACCATACATGTAGTGGCGATAAGCCAAGTCGGTGAGCGATACGCTTAAAGTTTTTAAGGACATCTTTATCGTTGCCCGTATACTCCTTGCGTTTGTTAAGAGAAACCCCGTCAGCCATGGCCGAAAGGGTTTCTCGTAGTTGTTGGTAGTCCGCGTCCGTCATTGTTAGAACGGCAAGCCGTCATTATCTTGACCGGCAAACGCTGTGGCTGGTTGGGCGGCGGCTGGTTGGGCCGTTGTGGTTCCTCCTTCCAATTTCCATACACGAGGTGCAGACATACGCGTTTCTCCATTGTACTCATACGAGCGTAGGTTGAAGTAAACCGTTACAGTTTGCCCAGGCTTGAGGCCATCAAACAAAGATGCCTTGTCATTCACCGCTTCAAAGGGAATGTCCTGGGGGTACTTGTCATCGGTGGTGATTACCGCCGTCTTAATTGTCATCGTTTCCCCACTCTTGAGGCTGATGTTCTTGGGTTGGCCAAGGCTCTTGACCTTGCCGGAGATAGAGAGTGTATCACTCATAAACAAAGGGTATTAAATTAATCGTTTGCTATTGACTTGTAAAACTCCGGTGCAAACTCCCGGATTTCTTTATTCAGTTTGCTCATCTCGCTCTTCAACTGCGACTTGGTAACCACATCAAGTTTGCCACCAGTCCCAAAGTTTGCATGTAGGCTATGCATCTTTTCCAGGCGAGCATCAATGTACTCCATAGCCAGGGTACACATCATGCTTCGGTGTGCCTTCGTACATTTCTTCATGGCTTAATTACTTTTTCTTTAGTCATCATCATCAACAGTTCAAAGAAGTCCTCAAGGTTCATCATGACATACTGGTCATTGTCCCTTGGTACTTTCCATGTAATCACATTGTAATTACTTGTGTCCGGCATGTCTTGTAATATCTGCCGAATGTTTGGTGCGCGCTTGGTACACTTGCACTGCACATAGAATGGCTCGGTGTTCACCAGGTCCACCTTCATATCGTCCATCATCTTGGATGCATAGCGTGAGGTGACCGCTTTGTCCCATCCCAGTTCTTTAAATCTTGCTACGATTTCTCTTTCGTATGCGTGTCCTTTTCTTCTGCTTGCTTTTCCGCTCATGCTCCGTACATCTTTGCGTAAATGTTTGACTCGTCCATGCGCCAGGTATATCCTTGGCTGGATAAGAACTCGCACATCATGACATCATTCAAGTACTTGTGTTCTACAATAATTTCTATGGGCTTCGGCATGCCTTCGTGAAACGCTTGCTCCAGGATGAGGAAGTCCATCCCTTCAGTATCAATCTTCAGAAGGTCTATACGGTGGAAACCGCACAGTCTTATTAAGGTTTGGTACGAGATGCAACGAACGGCCAACTCATACTGACGCGCCGCGTCATTAAGTCGGTATGTTGTCATACCTCTATAGTCTTTATCTTCTGCACACTGCTCATCGGTGTATGGATACAAAAGCATCCACCCATCGTGGTTGTGTATAGCCATGTTTAGATAGATAACATTGCCGTGCTGTTCCAGGTTGTCGAGATACTTCTTTACCGGCTCTACAATCACACCTCTCCACCCATCCTGGGCGAGGGGATTGCAAGTGTCAAAGTCACAACTACCTATCTCTACAAATGTCTTCATTGGCTTTTCTTTTTATATAACATTCCGTGTTTAACAAACGAAACAATGCTGTCATAAGAGGCGTGTTCCGATAAGTACACCGGTCGGTAATCTCTTCCGCTCCCATTGGGGCGCATCAGATACCACTCGTTTGGTGTGATGTCTTTTAGTTGCATCAACTCTACCAGGCCATCTCCCCAGTCCTCTTCATACTGCTCAAGTTTGTAGCCTCCCGATTTGTTTGGTATCCTACGGTTGGCCCACACCACTTGCTTCGCGTTGCTAATCCCTTTCCGTTTCATAGTAGTTACGGAATTGAGGTTTGTTAGATATACGCTCCATCATTTGTGCGCTTACTTCTTCTCGTGCTTCTATGTATGTACCGGTGTTAAGTTCATACTGGAAGTGTGCAACGCCTTGCTTACCGGTGTATATCCAACGCACCTTTTTGGTGTAGATGTCTACGAGTCCGGTGTTAAAGTTTCGGTGTACGATGAGGATGTTGTCTGCCTTGTTAGCGAAGTGTGCCGACTCGGCAATGTCATACATCCCGGCTACTTCTAAATTACCTTGGCTGTCCTTGGATAGTTTGCGCGTGTGTGCTACAATGATAACAGCACACTTAAACTTCTCCTTGAATATCTTAAACTTGGTGAGGCTATCTCCGATGTGATTGGTTCTGCTGTCCCCATACTTGGGCATCTTCAGTTCCACAAAGGACCAGTTGTCTACTACAAAGCAATCAATACCATAGCGTCCCACCATCTCTTGCGCCTTGGTGATGAGGTGGTCAACACTTAACTCATTCTTATCTACCTCCAGGAACTTGAAGTGTTCGTCAAAGAACTCTCGGTACGCGTAGATTTCCTCTTCAGTAATCTCGTTCCAAAAGTTTTTATGTATAGTACGCTGTATAAGTTCAGCGACATGCAGTTCTACATTCGGTTTCTCCATGGATATGATGCCGAACTTCCAGCCTTGCTGTGCCAGGATAACCATGCACTGGTCCAGCCACGCAGACTTACCTCCGTTCGGTGCGCCGGTGATGATGGTCATCTCGTCTTTCTTCCATGAGAATATCTCGTCAAAGTTTCCGTAGCCCAGCAAATCACCACGAGGAATACCACCCTTCTTTAACTGGATAAGTTCCTTCATGACATCGTTGATAGACACGATGCCTTCGGCTGGTATCTGCTTGGCCTCTCTGATAATCTTGGCGAGGGTTTCTCCGCCATGCTTCATCAGTACATCATTGGCATCCTTGCAATCCTCCGGCCAGTTAGCGATGAACACATTAGGGTTGCCGGTGAAACGGCGAACTAACTCTTGACGCAACCCCATTCCTGGCTCATCGTTGTCCAGCGCAAGGACTATCTTCTTGTCCTTGATGTACTCCCAGCAGAGGTCAATGTACTGAAGGTTGTTTGAGCCTTTGTTCGCTCCGTTCGGTACGCTTACCGCACCCATCAGACCAGCCGTGTAGATGGCCAAGCAATCCATCTCGCCCTCGGTAATGATAATGGTCTTGATGTCCTTGGTTCGGTTCAGTCCATACAGTATGGGCTTTCCTCCGGTGAACATCTTAAAATCTTTGGCCGCACTTCGGTACTTTATGTTGACCAATGTGCCGTCAATGTCAAAGTAATTGAAGTTGATAACCTTCATCTCCTTACTTTGCTGGGGCATGTACTCGTTAGACTCTGTCACGCCGTAGTATTCCAGGGCTTCTTTACTGATTCCCCTTTGAGTCTTAAACCACTCCACCACTTTGGTGTCGGGTCGGTTGGCATTGATGGTTGGCTGGTTGTAGTTTTTCATTGCTGATACTTTTCCTTTTACACCGCAGTGGTGACAGTGATATGTTCCCTCTGACGGCCACACGCTCATGCTTCGGTCGTTCTTTTTCTTGCGTTCGTCCGCACAAAAAGGACACTTGACTTTGAGTGTGTCGTACTTGTCGTAGCCGTGGGGCAGATGTATTCCTATTTCAGCAAAGTCACTCATTCTCTCTTGTCAAAATGTTTCTCCACTGGTGAAGTTCCTTTCCACGAATCCTTGTGGAGCGGTTGCTAATAAACTTGTAGCACATGTTGTACTTCACATAAGCGCGATAGGTATAGTCCTTCTTGTTGTCCAGCGTGCCGGCTTCTATCCGGTCAGAAATCTTCTCCATCACATCATAGAACCTTGCGATTTTTGATTCGTACTCCACCTCTTCAAGGCCCAAATAAGTACAAATATCTTCCTCGCTAATTCCATGCTGACGGCACAGCCCTACAAAAATGACTACCGACATGAGTGATGAGTCCTCGTAGTTGTCATCGCTCATCAGTTTATCCTTTCGCTTGGGGTCAAGGATGAAGTGATTGCGTATGCTGTCTGCAATCAATTCAATCATCGCTCCATGCTTTTAAAGAATCGCTCAATCTCCTCACGGCGATAGCGGTTAGGTCTTCCTTTGATGTATCGTAATCCCATCTTGTGGTAACGATTGAGGGTTGACTTGGACTTGATTTGAAACTCATCCATGACAGCCTCCGTAGTTAATAAAGTTTCTCCAGTAATCATGCTGATAGTGTATCGTAGATTATGTATTCATGGACCTCTTCCGTTGCTTCCGGGCCGAAGAAATCCATATAAGTTTGACATGCCCGGTTCAGTAGATATTCTCCCAGGTTAATGAATGACTCGTCCACATCGTAGATACCGATATCACATGAGGCTTTGTCAATCACAATGAACTTGCTGTTCTCCCAGGGCAACCCAAAGATGGTTGTGTATATGTACATTTGCATTGGGTACATGTACTTCTTTGCGCTGTATGGGAATGCCCGGAGGTCGGTTGTTGTCTTGATGTCAAACAATCCGTACCCAGGCACAAGGATATCCGCTTTGCAACGGAAGGGAAGTCCGTTGAGCATACCAATCTTTGGTACTTCAAACTTCGCCCCCATCAGATGGGATACCACATGTTTGTTTTTTAGTAGGGCTTCAGCCAATCTCTCGGCATCGTTCCATTCGGTCCGCGTTACCACGGACTTACCAGTGTTGCTTTCAACAGCCTCCTTAAAGGCTTTCGTGGCCCTGGTTTTTACTTCTACCACCATGTAGATTTCATCGCAACGCTCCGGCTCTAACACCATGTGGTGTAGCATCCTTCCTTTAAGCATGGCTGGTGTTTCTGAACTACCATACTTTAGGTAGTTGTGGTAGGTGCGTGGACTATCAACCAGGTCTTTGGCTGACGAACTGGACAGCGTTGCTGTTCCACAATATCCATAGTAGAAATCGTCATCGCGCATCTTGGTTTCAAGTTCTGCGACATCCCATTCTACGCCATCAAGTAGTGTAATTTTCTTCATAAGTAAAAAGGGAGGGGGGTGGTGTGTCGGCTATCATGTCTTTGTGTTTAACCTTTACCGACACCCGTTGGTAAAAAGGTATGGTGGTTACCACCCCCTCCCATGTTGGTTAGTATTGAGATAGGATTTCCTCCATTCTCGCTCGTTGATTGTCATCCATTTGGGCTTTGACTCCCTCGTACCAGGACTTCACCTGGATGGGGTTCGCCTTGCCTTGCGCCAGTTTATCTTTCGCCCCATCAATTACGCTGTTGAGGTCGTAGGTTTCGGTGGCGGTAGGTTTCTGCTCCTGGACCTGGACTTGAGTAGACCCTTTGCGGTCACGGAAATCATCCGCCTCATCCTCTCCGTACACACCTTCTGCGTACAGCCCAGCGGCTTTAAGAACTATCCTTGACAAGGCTCTCTTCTCGGCCATTGCGACCGGGTATCCCATCTTATTATTGTCGGGGGATGCCTCGCCATAGGTTTGCATCATGGTCTTATCCACGAATCCAGTTGCCTTGATGACAACATACTTGTGGTCATCGCTCATCTGAACGATATCAAATTCAACTTGTAGTCCGATGGACATTTGGATTTTCTCAATCCCGGTTCGGGTGATGATGACGAAGCCCAGTCGGTGCTTGAAGATGTCATCTTTGCCGAGGTTGTACTTCCGGTACAACTCGGCTAACGCTTGTTTGTTTTCAGCCATTGTACGACATTTAAAATTTTGGTTTCTTCTGCATGTTTGAACACGGACATCCAGTCTATTACCCACTTACCATGGAAGCCAATAACATGTTGGCCACATAGGTCTGCGTAGTGCTGGATGATGAATGCCTTGGCCTCACCAAACGAAAGGGTTACCCCCTTTATTTTGATAAGTTCCTTTGTAGCATCTATCCGCATCGTTCATTCAGTTTGTCAAATATAACAATAAGTTTCTAATATTTACTATTTAGTATCAAGAATCTTTATAACGCTCTTTCTCCGTAGGTGTTTGGATATCTTCTGCGTAACATCCTCGTAGGGTAATGGGGTGTAATGGTTCAAGCCCATGAGGTTTACCACCTCCTTGAATCTCCAGGAGTAGGTAGGGTCGTGCTTCATGTCCGTCTTATGTGCGCTGACGGCGTGAATAATAGATGCGTGGTTGCGGTTCAACATGCGACCGGTTTCCATGTAGGTCATCCCGAACATATCTCGTAGTAGGATGGCGCAGTAGGTTCGTGCTACCACACACTTGCGCTTCCTGGACGAGGATAATATCTCGTGCTTTGATGTACTGGTGATGGCCTCAATTGTACTGAACATGAGGTCAATGTTGAAGGGTGACGCTGGTCGGGTTTCGGTAATCTTAATCTCCATATATGTGGTTTATTCTTTGTTTGAGTGCTGCTATACTTATGTCAATCTTATGCTCTGATATCAGAAACTCGCGCACCGCTTGAGGGTTTAACTGACCTTCCTTCTTGAACAACTTGATACTCCGGGTGACTACGCCTTCTACAATCTCCTCATCGTCCATGACAAGGTGTGTGCGTACCGCTGACTCCAGTTCTTCCAAGATGATTTGTAGAGCCTTGACCTCCATCACAGCCGAGGTGTTACGCAAGTGGGGTAAGCCGGATATCCTGGTGCGTAAATCCTTGAAGATATCTTTGATGGCTTCTTCTCTATTTGTCATGGCGTTTCTTCGTTAAGTTCATGGCTAACCTTACCTTCCAGGTTTTGCTTCAGCACCTCGTACTTGAGGGTCTTTATATGGCGTTCTTGTATGCGTTCAGTCAACCGGACAAGGTCACTGAAGGCATCCGCCGAAAGGTCGCGTACATTCAGAGCGATTCTGTTGGCGATGTACGGACCGGAGTAGGTCAAATGCTCTGCGACCATCAGTTCAACGATGGACTGGAACACCTGGATGTCTGCCGGGAACTTGTCCAGTTCGCTCACCTCGTAGTCGTTCGGTGCTACAAGGTCAGTGTACAAATAGGGGAATGCTTGGGCGAAGTCCTGGTCAGACTTGTGTAGGAAGGTTTCTTGTTTCAAGAGGGCCTTCAAGGTGGTTGTATCTATCATGGTACATTGTTGGTTTACCGGAACATGCCCTCCGGTGTGGGCTTGAGGGTGGGCGAGGAATCGAACCTCTTGTGTTATTAACCTATCGTATGTGTCAATACTTAAAACCACTCCGGACACCTTGTCAGCACCCACCCTATGGTCATGCACTCTTGAATTTCAGTTGTGCAATATACAAATTTGCGGCTTCTTTGCAATCAAACGAACGCAATACTAATGTATTGGGCTTTTTGATAACATCCCACCGCAGTGTATCAGCATTGAATGCCGAGTACACACACCAGTACCGCCTCATGATAACGAGCGTGTTAGGTCCTCCGGTGAGAGGCCAAAGTTCTCGCGGTACATTTCCCAAAACGCTTCGGAGTCGCGCTTACGGACCAGCACATCAATCGCTGTGCTAAAGACATTTGATGTCGGTGCTGATACGATTACTATCGGGAAGTCCGTGGTTACTTCTCCGGCCTCCAGGCTGTCAATGAAATCATTGAAGTCATGCTTCCAGGATACATCGTCAAAGCGACCAGTAGCCCAGCCGCTTTCCAATGATATCCATCCTGGTTTCTGCTGGAAGCCCATGTACCCACGCCATGCGGAGGTGCTTACCCAATTCGCGGTTTCTACTGGCGAGTAGTCCGGTGATTCTTCGTACATCTCTCCGTCTTCGTAATCAATGAACGCTCCCAGCGTATCGTTGTACATCACACGCTGTTTCTCACCATCCTGGTAGGTGGTTGAGGTTAGCATGGGGTAGTTGTAGGAGTGGTCCACACACCCCTCGCAAACTGGTTCTCCAGTCTTGAGGTTGTCTTGGTAGTACTCGTGTTCTTCAATATGCTCCTCGCATACTGAACATGTTGTTTGGTTTGCTAATTTGCTATCCATACGGCATAATGGTTTGCAATCAGAACTGGCTGGTCAATACGGCCACCAGTTTGATTTGATTAATAACGCTGTTCGTTTCTTTGTCTTCCTTTAGCACCTGGCGAACGAACTTATTTTCCAGGGCTACCTCCGGTGTAACACTTGCTTCATTACACAAGAACATGAAATCCGATTTGGTCATACGGCACTTATTTAGAATTAATATTTCCTTCTTCATCAATCAAATCAAACCACAACATGAGGCTATCCAAACCGGATAACCTTTCGGTGTAGTGCGGTCCTTTCTGCTGGTTCTCAAGGTCCCACATTCCCCACTTGTTAGCCAGGGATAAGGCTTTCTCCCACGCGGTGTCGTAGGGTTCGGCTTCGTCTACCCCGAACACGAGCGATGGCTCGTGCTGGGATATTAGGAAAGCATAGTAAGGGTCACCCCAGTACTCCGGGCTGTATGCTTTCTTGATGGCTTCGTACTGCAATTTAGATGCGATGTACTCCGGGTCTAATTGAAACCCATCTTCAAAAATTGGCTCACTCATTGTCTTCAGTGTAATAGTTCAACATGTCCTCGTCAATATTGCCTTCTCGGTCTACGATACCGGCTTCAATAATCGCCATGGCGTTACGGCCATAGTGTCCCTGGAGTGACCATACTTCGCCACTCTTAATCAACTTGGCGAAGAATAGAACCATCTCCTTGAGGTTCATCTCGCCACTTTCGTACTTAATGATGTTTTCTACATTAATCATACGGCATTCTTTTTTTGGTTAATACTATTGAGGTGCTTCTCTGCATCCTCCTTGTAAGGGAAGTACAACTGCACCTCCTCATTCTCTACTTGGTAATCGTAGATATCTTCGCTGACAAAATCCCAGCAAGACTCCACTACCTCACCATCTTCAATCGTGTAGTAGGTATCGCCCTCCTGGAAAGGGTAAGACTTGTGAAGCGATTGCTCCCATAGTTTTATATCCTCTTCATTGACGGCGTAGTTGATAAACCTTTTGCCTTGCTTGACGATGTCCTCACAAGCCTCAAAGAACGCGTATTCGTTGACATACAATTCGTCCGGGTCTATGTTGTTGGTTGGATACCTTGTTCCGTTGACCCACTTGTAGTCGGCATCAGTTCTTGAGTACAACCAGTAGATGTCGTACCCATCGTTTGTGTGTAGTACATCAAAGTAGTACACACGGCTTTCTTCTAAATTTTTCATACGGCATTATTTATTTTCATTGACATTGCTGAATTGCTCATCGTACAATTCCGCTCTTAACTCTATCTCTGCTTGAGATACTTGCACTTCAAAGCCATGGGCTTCTATGTATAGGTAGACTTCGTCAATAGCCGCACCTACACCATTCATTCTAAAGAAGGCTTGAGCCTTTTGTAAATCAGTCATGGTAATTAAGACTTTAGTTAAACACTGACCCGGTCCGTAAACCGGGTTTCGGCCATGCTTGGCCATCATCAGAGTGTTAGCGTTAAGAGTTACGCTCTTGAATCTTTGAGTGGATAAGAGAAGTAACGAAAGAGAATACACATACTGCGGCTGGGCCGATAGTCATACATAGTACTGCTTCGTGGGTTGAGATTGCTAAATCAGTCATGATAGTTGTAGTTGAAATTGTTAAACACTGACACCCTCCGTAGAGGATGTTTCGGACTGCCTTGTCCATCATCAGAGTGTTGGCTATGCACACACATACACGAGGCGTGTGTTACTGAACTGGGCATCTACCTTCTCCTTGATTTCAAGGGTGGCCTTGCGGACCTTGGTAGTGATGCCTCGCTCTTTGGCCTGGAAGTTTGCACCGGCAGTGGTACGGCTACCACCTCTACGGCTTACGCATGATAGAGAAAACAATTGGTCTTCGGTTGCTGGAATGAAACGCATGATACATAAGATTGTGGTCGCAGTGCGACCGGTTAAACACATACCGGATGTGTGGTCCGGTTTCGGCCTCCCATGGCCTCATCAGTGTGCTGGGAACTACTCCTCGAACTTGAGGAAGAACTTGCTGTCCACATAGCGTGGTACATAATCCAAATCACTGCTACCATCCAAGCCTAACTTGATAGCCTCGGCTGGTGTCATGATGTTGTGGACTTTTCCGGTCATGTCTTCGGTGTCGAAGAAGTCTGAACGGAAGGCGACTTTGTCATCGGGGAATGCAACCCATACTGGGGCATCCTCACCAAGTGTTGGGTCTTCGAAGAATGTGATGCGCTGACCAAGGTCGTTGCGGAAGTCATCACTGGCTCGTAGGATGGTTGCATCGTTGCGGTGAAGGTTGAAGTAATCTTCGGTTGGATTAATTGATTTCATGATAATTGAAATTGGTTAGAGCCACACGAGGGTCGCGAACCCTCTGCGATGTCGTACATGGTACACATCATGTGTGGCGGTATCACCTATCTGCTGTATCGGTTAACTTCGGGGACGGCACATCGCCTTGTGCAATGTGACTCACTTCGTCCGGGTTCATGGGCTTACACCATCAGCACCGGGGGACTGGTTCTCGTGGGAGGGTTAACCGAAATGTGAAAGAGCGTTGTCGCGTTCCGACATCACAATACTACGAATAGTTTTCGTATTGTCAACACTTATCAACAAAAAAATTTATGTTGAGGGGGTAGTGATTGTCGTGAACCCCAGTGTTCATGCGCTATGCAGAGTGAAAAAAAAATTTTACTTGTGCAGTGATTTGTCGCATGGTCTTATCAACAACGCTGTGCGCCAGGCGCGCGCGCGTACATATAAAGGGCGAAGGGAAGGGTGCGTACCAGGGAACGCATACCGGTCCGTCAAAGTGTAAACCAGTGAGCCGATTAGCATACCTCTTCCGGCTCATGCGCCGACCACCTCGCGCGTATTATTTAATCATTCACATGTGTGTACCATGTCAAGGTTTTCCCCCCTGGTGTGGAGGGGTGGGGATAAGTGGTCCTGGGTGTAGGGAATTGCTACGCCTTCGCGTAGACAAAAAGGTTTCCCCAGTTCCCCATTGTGGGGGTAGGGGGTCCCCTATCCGTGGGTATGCGATATGTGATGTCGTAAATGTACCCCCACCCGGTTCCAGGTTTTGACTTCCTCCTGGACGGAGCAGCACCAACACATATGTATTACCCCTTCACCGTATCTATATGTCCTCCAGAAAATTACGGGTACAGATGGCCCTCCCCGGAACGGGGTAACGGAGTGGTAAGAGGGGTGTGATGGTAAGGGCCTATAGATGCCAATTGGGTATAAAAAAATCCACCCGGAAGGAGTGGATACAGTTCGCCCATATTGAAAATCCCGTCACCTAACTTTCGTCCGGCATAACCTAAACGGCTAATTGTTTGTAGTTACTAACAATTTGACGGGTAGTTATGTTTTTTTTAAACCTAATGGTATGTTGTTTGGGCTTGCCCGAAGAACTACATTGCCTTAATAGGCTATAGCGAAGTTAGAAAAAAAAAATCAAAGAATCAAGCGTTTTGGACCAATGGTTAATAAATAAATTATATATTAGTGGACCAACAAAAGCAACCACATGAAGACTGCTCGCGATATAGTTCTTATCAGCGCACCACAAAAGTATAACAACCAGATTGAAATTCAAGGGGGAAAGGTACTTTACCTGGACACCTCCTACAATCCGACCCACCATGTATCTATTAAAGGTATCGTGGAGGCCGTGCCTGGGTTACTGACACCAAGCCATTATGCCAATGCTACATTGGAGATGGAGTTGGAGGTCGGTGACGAGGTGTATTTCCACTATCTGACTATTGCACCGGATAACCTGGTGTGGCATGAGGGTAAGGAGTACTACCAGGTAGAGTATTTCAACATCTTCGCATATAAGCGAGATGGGGTATTACATATGAATGGCGGCTGGGTATTTGTAGAGCCGGTAGAGAAGGAGTCCCGTTTTGGGAGTTTCATCGTACCGGAAGCATATAAGCAAAATACTTCTTGGGACATTGGTAAATTGAGGCATATTGGCATCCCCGAAAAGGACCAGCCGACCCTTGATGTAGCCGTGGGCGAGTATGTGTTGTTCACCAAAAACTCAAAGTTTGAGAATGAGGTGGAGGGCGAGGTGTTTTACACCATGCACCAACGCGACCTAACGGCTGTATTAGATGAGAGCGCACTGTCACAATTTGAATAGCATACCGCCGGCATGAATATGTCCGGCAAAATAGGCGAACAACTATGGGCCAACTACCTGGAGGGTAGAGGATGGTCTGTCACCTATGCGCCGGATATGCGGTTTTACGACTGGGACATCAAGGCCAACAGTGAGGAGCGCGAACTAACCTTTGAGGTTAAGTACGACAGCAAAGCCTACTGGTGGGCGGAGCGCAGAAAAACGCCAAACCAGCCCAATCTCTACATAGAATTTCAGAATACAAAAAAGAAGGCCCCATCCGGTATATATATGAGTAAGGCAGACTACTATGTCTACATCATGAAGAAGGAGGAGGAGAATACCGCGTATGTTTACACACGCGAGGTGCTGTGCAAATTCTGCGAAGCCGGCGATTTTAAGGTTGTTGGAAACTCCGGATTTGGAGATGACAATGCAAAAGGCTGGATACCACCACTATACAAAACCCTGGAGGAGGATGCCGGATTTATCCGCAAAATAAACCTCTAATGATTGCTCGTTCACCGATTGCTTTTTATATTTTTGATTAAGGTTATGACAATGACGAGAGAGGATATTGAGGATATTGTATACGAGATGTATGGGGACGAGTACCCTATACTGATTGCCGATGGTTTTGACGAGGCTTTTCTGGGTGTGGTTCATAGAGTAAATGAAGTACCCTACCTTGCTTACGACTATTGGAAATGTGTAGATGTCCTATACCGAACTATGGGCGGCGATGAAGATGAAGATGTTAGTATTGACGATGCTATTGAGCATATGGAGTACAATGTAGTCAACGCATACGCCGGACCACACACACCGGCATTCATCCGTCATTAATTAACCACTGGTAGTATTTTATTTCGGCATGCCACGGCATGCTTTTTTTGTCTAATTTTTTAAAATCTGAAGGTATGGCTGATGATTTCAACTCCTGGGTAGAAGACCTTGAAACAACTGAACAACCCACATGCAACATTCTAAACCCCGAAGACTGTGAAGCGTGTGGCAGTTAATTCACAGAGAGTGATTGAAACGGTGAAGCGTCACCACAATGCCAGATATTTTGATTATTTTAGTAACCACCCAGCCTCTGCAAAAGAAAAATGCGTTTGTCAAGGGAAAGACTGCAAGTGCGATGGTGCGAAGTAGAGCCTAAAGAGTGTGACGGGAAATGCGGAAGATGTAATGGTAAGAGAGTATCTCATGTTTCACAAGGCAATAAAAGAGGCCGCCGATAATTTTGCGTTTGACGACTTGCGTATGCGTAGAGAATTGGTAACTGTTGTCTTGTGCGCTCATGAAATCATCTTACAAAGAGAAGTTGAAGACCATCCGCTCCCACACTTTATGGCTGCTGAACTGTCCCATCTGTTGCGTTTTATACGGGTTGACTACAGTAAACAAATTATCTACCAGTATATACACAAGTTGGAGAAGCAAGGTGTAGTAGAGAAGATTATTCCGAAGTCTAAAATCGGTAAAGCCAGTAAATATGTGCTTACACCGCTGGGCGACTATATCGTGATGCATGTAGAACGACACTACAAGAAAGCGATGAAAGAAGAATATGACTATTCTGTTGTGAAAACTTGGGTATAGTATTATCTTTATCGGGTCACACATACGGCATTAGTGTGATTTTGGTTTGGTTAGAAGCCCCACTTCGGTGGGGTTTTCTTTTTATCTTTACATTAGTGTTTTGATTGTTACAAATAATTACTATATTCACTACGATAATTAAACGATGATGAAAGGAGTAACATTTACCATCCAGGTTCTGTATTTGTATGGTGCGTTCTGCTTGATTCCTACCGTGTTCGTTTTGTACGATAAGCAAGTGACGAGGAAGTCAGTTGAGTTTGTCTGGTTAAAATGGACATTGAGCGTAGGTTACGATGCAGAGTAAGCGTATACCGGAAGACCTAAAGCGCAAAGCCTGGGAGTTCGTTAATGAAAACGACATGGGCAAGCGTCATTCTTTTAACGGAACCAAAGAACAACAATATGCCGGAGTGATTGGCGAAAACATGGTGCGCCATGCACTCGGTTATGAATACTCGTTCACGCCAGGATTTGACGGTGGGTATGATATACTGCACGACAATACGCGTATAGATGTAAAGACGATGACGCGTAGTGTAGACCCCAAACCACATTATGCCAACAACTTTGTAGGCTACCAGAAAGACCTACCGTGTGATGTTCTGATATTCTGTTCTATAAATAAACGCACTGGCATATTGTGGCTGTGTGGATTTACGACTAAACTACGCCTTTTGCGAGATGGAGATTTCTTTGAGGCTGGGAGTGTGCGTACCCGTGACGATGGTACGGAACTGAAGATTGAGGCTCCATTGTACGAGATTACCAACGACAAGTTATTTCCTTTGCTTTTATTTGCATAAGTTACATATAATTACTATATTAGCCTATATGAAGGAGGATTTGAACTTGCACCGAGCAAAAATGCGCTACATAAAGATTGCGCTAAAGAGATACGCTACCCAGCAAGAGGCTGCGGATGCACTGGGAATTACCACCAAGACTCTACAGAATTATTTTAAAAACGGATTTATATGAACACCTTGACTTTTGCCTTATGCCTTTTGTTTTATGGCGCAGTAGTATTTTACATATATTACGATACTACTAATCATAAAGAGAAATGAAAAAAGTAAGGGTATAACCTCACGGAAATCGGGATTGAGTCAAGTTATAACCTTACATAACCTTTAACACCAAAGAGAAATGAGAGAGATACTACTAGAGATGTACGAGAGACTTTGGGACGCTGACAGGGACAAGTGGGCTTGGAATGTGATACTGAAGGATACACTTGAGAAAATAGAAAAGTGTAAGCACATCAAAATAGAAGGGGAGAGTTGCAGACTAAACAACAACTGCACCTATCCAGATTGTGAAATAGAAAACTTACACCGAAGTGTACAAAGTGTAAAATGAAAAGCACTCAAAGTGTAAAATATCTCAAATCGCAATACGCAATAAATCAAATGAGATGATGGGAAGTCCCACCATTAAAGGATGTTAAGACATATAATGATGGGAAAAGAAATCAAATCATACGCAACAATATATGAAACTAACTTTTGCCAGTATTACAGATTATTGGCATTATTAACCTTTAACACCAAAGAGAAATGAAACGAGAAGAATTATTAAATCAAGTCGCAGAGAAACTTGAGAGATGTGAGTACACACCAATAATGATACAGAACAATAGGGTTTTGTGTCTTTAATAGAACATTAATACCAAAGAGAAATGAAAACACCAATGCAAGAGTTGATTGAAATAATCAAGAAGCGTCAAGAAGATGATGAGGCAATGCCTTTTATGTATAATGATAGGATAATTAAGTTGGCAGAATCAATGCTTGAGAAAGAGAGGGAAATCATCTGCAACGCTTTCAGTGATGCACGACACGGAGCAGTTGAATCAAGATGGACTGCCGAAGAATACTTTGAGGAAATCTTTAACACCAAAGAGAAATGAAAACACCAATGCAAGAGTTGATTTCTGTAATCAGAAAGAGACAAGAAGATGAAGATGTGCAACCATTTATGTGGCTTGAACAGATAGTGGAGTTAGCAGAATCAATGCTTGAGAAAGAGAAAGAGGTGATGGAGTCTGCTTGGCAAGATGGTATGTATGAATGTGACGGAGACGGAACATTTGAAGATTTCTACAAACCCTTTAACACCAAAGAGAAATGATAGACTTTCCGTTACTGGCCTTCATGATAATGTGGGCTATTGTGGGCTTCTACTTTATATACACAGTATTCAAATGGGGCCACGATAAAGACAAATAATATGAGTAGACCAACCAAAAGAATCTGCCTAATACCAGAGGTGGAGCAAGCACAGAAAGATTTTACTACAGATAAGATAACTACCGAAGAGTATTACGAGGTAATCAACAAGTATCTGTATCGCCGTACCTGGATTGATGTATACGAAGACGCGACTGTTGATGAGTTTTTAGACCTCATCAGAGGATTTGACTATACATATAGATACTCTGACGACAGCCGGGTATACAATCGCTGGTCACATAGATATGATGAAATTCGTAAAGTAGCCTACAGTTTAGGCAAGGAAGGCGACAAACTGTGGGAGCAGTTCAACGCTCGTGTAGCCGGATAATTTGGTAGTCCGGCCGCTTTACATTAACTTAACATCATGAAAAAGGTTATTGCATTTATTGCTGTAGCCTTACTCGTAGCCTCTTGCGCTACATCAGAATACACATATGAGCCAATCCAAACATGTGTTTTTGAGGGATGTGAAATTAGTGCTATTCATCAGCACTGCTCTCCTCAAATGCTTGTAGGCCAATATTAAATCGCGATAAGTATTCTTGTTGAGTAAGGTTAGTACCTGGCATAGGTGGTGGTATTTTACCATCCCTAATAGACCCCAGGTATCTGCGTGTCCCTCCGCGTCCAGCGAAGTGGACCAGGGCCATTATTTCCTCTTCTGTAAAAACAAACTTTTCTTTTAGTTGAGGCTTGTACTCCATGTATAAGTCGTATGCATCTTTCTCGTATCGCTTTATACGGCTATCCATAATCGCTTCTTGTGCGTCTTTAGATATTGCGAACTCATCGCGTGTACCAATACCGTAGTCGTCACGCAATTGTGCTTCATGCTCGCTGTACAATATTTGATATGCTCCGGTTGCAGTAGACAGTGGGTTCTTTGCTCCATAGTTGAATTTACCACTGTTCTCCGGCTGGACTATACCGCGTTTGAATTGGTCATAGTTTATCTGATGCATCCAAGGCTTGGGCTTGTCTTCTTTTTCTTTTTCCTCTTTGGTTTGTCGCGGCGGATTTGTTTTCATTTCCTCTTCCGGAAACAAACTCCCTAAAACATATTTAGTGCCGTACCAAAGTAACAATGCTGGATTCATAGTGTCTATTTTGCTTGGTGCTAATTTACATATTCCCTATATTGTGTGATATGATATGAAGATAAGAAATGAAAATCATGGAGTTAGCAACGAAAATATTGTCGCGGTCTGAATCTTTAGACCATGCAATACGCCAGGCCACAACCTTGGCGAACTGTTGCCATACTGCCTGGGACAAGCGCAGATATGATAATGTTTTGAAAATTTTTGAGGAAATGAAAAAATAATTTTGTTTGTTACAAATAATTGCTATATTTGACTATATCAACCAAAATTATTAATGCCTTATGAAAACAATTTTTGCTTTTGCGTTCGCGCTTGTGACTGCGACAACATTCGCACAATCATCAAACCCCACTGGGGACAACCACCTACTTGCTGTAATTGAATTAAACGATTGCTGCACAGAGGTCAAGAAAGTAGAAGACGACTTTATTATTTACAAGTTGTACGGCTCTGAACTAATCAGCCACTTCCTTGACACCATGAAAGAGTACTACCCTCGCTTTGAAGTGATTGGTTCAAATCCAGACTTTGTTGGGGACGAAAAGACAAACAGAATCATCTTGTTTACCGACACCAATGGGAATGGAGGTGTAGCGGTTGTCCGAATAACCAACTTCAACGACAAAGATGTCTTGCAGATAGCACTTAATAGGATATAAATAAAATGGCTGGCCCAAACTAATGGGTCAGCCATTTTTCTTTATGATTGGTTTATCAATCGTTATCTCCGTAGCGATTAAATCTACCAAATCCGTTTACGACTGTTGTTGCGTTCATTCGGGTAGGCGAATTTTTGTAATAGTTCTTTTCGCTGCTCTTGTGAGTCTGGTTATACTCACTTTGTAGCGATTGTAAACTCTTAAAGTCTTCGTCACTTACCATCTCATATTGACCGGTTTCTTCGTTCATGGCTTGGTATCCTTTAAGAACCCATTGGTCTGGGCCTCGTTGACCACCGTGTTGCTCTTGCCATCTTAAAGCACCGCGAAGGTTCTTCTCTCGCAGCATGTTGTTTAAGTTCCCAAAGGAACCCATTTCAACATATTTTTCAATACGCTGTTTCATTTGAGGCGTTGCACTTGAGCCAAGGCTGCTCATAATACCGCTTAAATAATCGTTGTAAGCCTCTTCACTTTCCCAGCCTTCTGCTTTAATTGGCTGGCTGGTTTGCTGTTGTTCATTTTGTCCGGCCTGGCGGATTCTTTGTGGGTCACCCATGATTTCTGATTTTATTAATTAAAGGTTTTTTTTAAATCTCTTCTATTTTCATTTCAGACATGCCGTCTTCATCCATCCATTGATTACATATCTCAATGTTCTTGCGATAGTATTCAATTTCGTCTTCGCCGGATTCCTTTACAGCAACATCTACTCTACAAATATCTGGTCTACTTTCATAAATCGCACAAGAATTATCCCCTAATAAGTTTGTACATGAGCCATCTTCTTTTACAGAAAGGCCATGAGCCTCAAGTTGTTCCTGGCCCACCCACCAAATTCTGCGGCAACAAGCACCACATGCAACACAAGGGAATTTCACTAATCTTCTTTTTTGCGGATTCTTGCGATAGCCTTCTTCATTGCTTTGGTTGGTTTGCGACCAGAACCTTTGTTTGCTCTGATATTATCCCATAACCCACGCTTTGAATATGAGCCGTCTTTACGCTTTATCATCTTGCCAGCCATAGTGGTTGTTTATAGTCCTTTTAACATTTCAATCATTTCTGGCTGTGGAAAGATATCAATTTTATCTTTACGAACAGAATTATGTGTATATAATCCTGGTTCGCCAGAAAGTGCTTTAAGTGAAACATCCCACATATCCTTTTCGTTGTAGTCCATCGGAATGTCATATATCTCATTCCAATAGCGAAGTAGTTTTTCTACGCTTCGGATTTGTTCGTCTGAATATCGGTGGAAGTGTCTGTATCCTTTGTACGGGTCGTCAAGTGTGCAAACCTCTTCTGCTGGAACGGTGCGGTTGACATAGTTGTAAAACTTGCCATCCTTTTCTGTTAACTGACCCCACGCGCAAATCTCTATACCTATGGAAATCTTGTCTAATCGCTGGTAGGGCACATCGTATGCTTCAAATACCAACGCCTTGACACCCAGGTGATAAGCCCAATACTTGCTGCTAAACCCTTGAGAGATTACACCGTCACCTTCTTTAGCCCCCGTGTTTGCAACGCATACACATGTAGCAATACGCCCACGGCTATCTCGGTTCCATGCTTTAAAAACATTAACACCGCTTGCGTTACCAGCGGTGTGGTGTAGGTATACTTGTCGTTTCGGGGTAGCGGTTTTTACATACTCGTTATCCGAAAGCGGCACTTGTACAATGTCTTTTAAAAATTCGTGAGCCATAATTATCGTCCTTGCCCTCTATACTTCTTTGTGTAGTTTTTAGAGGATTTGTTATTACTCTGTGACTTGGAGTGTGTGCCTCGCTTTTTGCTGTTGCTTTTGTACGAGGTTGTGTTTTGCAGTTTAGCCATTACCTAAATTGATAATTAATTCCAGCCGTTACAAGATAAACATTTCTGTCCCAATACCTCATGTATTCGGCTTCAGCAAAAACGCCCCAGTGTACACCGGCCTTATAGCCCATTACAGCACCCAAACTGTAATCTATCCACTGTACCCCTCTGTGCATATTCTCCATGCATTCTGGCCCACATTGATGCTCTAAAAAGTTTTTATAAGAATATTCGTGTGGTCCTAATATGTGTTTGTGCCACGGTAAAACATTACCCCAGGCATGCATCCAAAAGTCTTCAGAGTAATGGTAAAAATCTAATCCGACTATGACAGACATACTACCAAGTAAACCTACAGAGTCAAGGGCCGTTTTATTATAATCATTAACAATGTTGCCGTAAATGTATTTTCTGAAATCTTCGTCTGTATCGGCTACTTGCTCCCCATCGTAATACCACCACCAATCATAGGTGTCTATCTCGCCGTCTAAATCATGGTCAATACCGTAAGGGCTATCCTCATAACCGTATTCGTAAGCCAAGTCCCACCACGCCTTATTCTTTAAATACTCATTAATAGGATTGTATCCATAGGCATTATGTTGTCGCAATGCCGTACCGGCTGACAAATTAATCTTGCCTAAAGGAAGTTTTAGTCTTGCCTCAACTTGTGCATAGTCAAGATTAACAAGCCCTTGCTGGTAGTACTCGCCTTTTACAAGCCAATACTTCCCAAGGTATCTTAAAAAATAACGCTGTGATATATAGTCATTGCCTTGCTGTCGGCCCTTGTCATATTGTGCTAAATATTCAAACCCGGTAACAGCACCCACTGTTGCGGACAGCGCGGTTGTAGACTGGTTGTGTCCATCATAAAATCTGTTTTGACGGTTTTCGTAGTCAAACCTCGCAACCCGGCGAAGCCCAATAGTGGTTCGGTAATCGTATGGGTTGTGAACTGTAACATCCACGAGGTCACCAGATTGTGTTACAAAGTATTCGGTTTGCGCTTGCATTGGCGAAGAAGCCATTGCACTCGTGTACAGTGTGCTATACTTAAAAAAGTTTCCTACAAGACCTTGTCCATGCAGACTTACACTGATAAGTATAGTGGCGAATGTGATGAATTTTTTCATAATTAAAACTTATTTGCCCCGGTTAACTTGTCAATTTCTCTTTGAACTTGAATATAAGGGACGGTCAGTTCTAAACTTATTCCGGCCTCCCAGCGATGAACCTCTCTGCCGTCTTTATATAGTATGAGTGTAGGGACCGAGCGAATACGCTCATTAGATTTAATTTCTGGGTGTTCGTCAATCCAGGACTTCATGACTTTAGCGTCTTTAATCCTAACTATATCTGTATAGTTGTTTGATTGATTAAAGGAGGCATTGTAGTGAACTAACACCACCCCTTTTATTGTTATTCCATCATCTGCGCGAAACGCCGTAAGTAATGTAAATGCTAATATCCAGACAGTTTTTTTCATGATTAACGGGTTGATTCAAAAAGCCTATCCTCAATCTTATTGAGTTGTAACTTTATATCTTCTACATCTTCTTGGGTGTTCATGATGGTTTCCCGTACTAACTCGTCTTTGAGGTCATATTCCGTGCGGCTAATCACTGGTTCTGGCAAGAGTTTTGCTTCTGCAATACCAGCCTCTAATTTGAAATAACCCAATGCAAGCACTATCGTTGCGCCAATAATAATATAGATGGTCTTTAAAGATAGACCTACTACTGTGTCTTCTGATATTTCTTTAGGTGTAGACATTTACCAATTGTAATTACAAGCCCAATAACGAGCGGTTAATTTATTTTTTGCAGTGGAACAATTATGACGGGCTTTGAAGTTTGCTCTTCGTTTGCTGTCTTTGTGCTGGAGGAAGTCGGAATATCCACGCGCACCAAACTCTACAATGCGAACTTTGTCACCTTGTTTAGCAAGTACCCTATATTTCTTTTTACTACCTTTTGGCGCGCGTTTAGGTTTGTTATATCCCGGAAACAATTCACCGCGATATTTTAACTTACCACTTGGTAGACGCTCTACATTTGCCATACAACCACCAACTATGAAACTTTTTACAGATTCAGATTTTAATGTATTAACCTTTCCTATCCACAATGTCAAGGGCGACCTCGTTAAAAAAGTGCCGAGGCTGTCGCTTATTGAGTCTTTTGTAAACTACAAAGACCCGGATAAGGAAAAGGTAATCAAGTATATCTGTTACCTCTACGACCCCAACTCTCCTCTTAAAGAGTTTTTTCCAGACATGCAAAGAAGGAAAGAACAGTCTGCCATTCTCGCTGGGTTTTCCATGGAGAATGAACAGTCCAAAAATAAAGCGGCGGAACTAATGGGGCTAAAAAACAAAGGGGTAATAGTGCTAATAGATGACTTCCTACGCTTCGTAAACAACCGCGTTTGGTCTATGATAGTATCAAATGAGGAAACATTTTATGAGTACCAGCGTAAGTTGTTGCGTAATGTGGAGGCAGACCGGGACAAGGATTTGCTGCAAGCACTACAAATCAAAGGGAAGATTATGGAAGACCTTGACAACATCAACGCAAGACTTGAGAAGTACTACTTAAAGATGTACGCCGGTGACGAGGACTTGGTAAAAACAATCACAGCCAGCGGCTCAATCAGCCCCGAAACATTAGCGAATGTATAAGAAGTTAAAGGGATATAAAAAGGAAACCGTACAAGCGTTAGACTGTTGGATACCTCCGGTCGGCTATGTGTTCAATCACTTCTCAAACGAAATGGAAGAGGTTGAGATTATACAGCGTTCGGCGCGAAAAAAAGACCAGTACTGGGAGGCTATTGAATTACCTATAGACTGGGAAAAGAAACGCCGTGCAGAGATACAGCGTCAACAAGACGACCCAGATTATTTTAATCCAGAACTTGAAACTATCCGCCGCCGGGAGTGGGGCCGTAGGATGAATGGTGTTTGGTTCATGAATAACGGTGAGCCTACATATATAACTGGCTTGCACTATTACTTCTTGAACTACTACCAAATAGATATTGGTTTACCAAACTACCGCGAGCCGGACCGCAAGGAGTTCTACTTCTTGCAGTATTGTATGGAAGACCCCAACTGCTACGGTATGCTTAATGTGACGCGCCGCCGTGCCGGTAAGACATTTAAGGCTGGCGCGTTCTTACTTGAGGGCATTAGTCGTATGCGCCGGTCCAATGGTGGTATTCAGAGCAAGACGAATACCGATGCAAAGAAGGTGTTCCGTGAAGCCATAGTAAGCCCGTTTAGAAAACTACCAGATTTTTTCCGCCCGGTGTTTGATACAGCAAAGGGTGTGAATCCTACCAGCGAATTAAGATTCTTCAAGACCGTCAAGAAGGGTCGCCAGGCGATGGACGAGTTTAGTAGCCAGGAACTTGAATCAACAATTGATTTTAAATCATCAGATGTATATGCCTACGATGGATATAAACTGAAGCGTTTTGTCCAGGACGAGGTCTTTAAGACGGTTGAGGTAGATATTATGGACCGTTGGGATGCTCATAAATTCTGTCTGGATGTAGACGGTAAGATTATTGGTAAGGCACTACTCACCTCTACAGTAGAAGAGATTGAGGGTCAGATGGATGTTTATAGGATGCTGTGGGAATACAGTGACCAAAATAAAAAGAATCAGAATGGAAGAACAAAAAGTGGACTCTACAGATATTTCACTCCAGCACAAGAGTCTTTGGAGTACAACGAATACGGGAAGTGTAATGTGGAGTCAGCCACAATGTACTTACTCAATGAACGGGAAGCCTTACGAAGTGACCAGCGTCAACTATCAAGTTTCATAAGAAAGTTTCCAATGACACCGGAAGAGGCATTTAGAATTGATGCCGACCGCTGTCTGTACGATGCTGTTAAACTTAACGATAGGCTGGACTATGTGTCTTGGCAAGACAACCTGGTCACCACCGGAAACTTTGAATGGGAGGGCGGTGAGCGTGATGGCAAGGTGAAGTTCGTTCCCAGGGCGAACGGGAAGTTTAGCGTGAGTTATGTGTTTGATAATGAGGAAGATAGCAACAAGGTGGAAACCAAGGCAAGCAAAAAGTTTCCTCTGAACATGCTAAAGTTCATTGCTGGATGTGACCCGTTTGACCACAACATTACGGTGGACTACCGCCGGTCTGATGGCGCGGCATATGTATTTGCTAAATACGATGCAACATCCCCAAACCAAAACAACGCTTTTATTTGTCAATACATCCACCGCCCACCAACGGCAAAAATATTTTATGAAGACATGCTCAAGATGTGCGTGTACTATGGTTGTCAAATGTTATTTGAGGACAATAAGATTGGTATACAGCATTATTTTGAGGAGCGAGGATACGGTCAATTCTTAATGTATCTGCCCGGCGCAAGTAAACCGGGTATCTCTGGTAGCCAAAAAACACACCAGCAAATTGCAGAAGTTACAGAAGATTACATTGTCAATCATATTGATAGGGTTATTTTTAAGGAGTTGCTGGAGGATTGGCTTAATTTTGACATTAACAACACGACCAAGTTTGATGCGGCCATGGCGGCCGGGTACACTTTGATTGCCGATAGGGGGTTATTGAAGGATGCTGTTATACGAAAATCAAAACTTATAGATGTTGGGTCTATGTTTAGGAAACACAAGATAGGATGAGTTATAAAAGTCACGGTCCAAATAACTATCCATCTCACCTTGTATCTAATGATGAGAAGGGTAGAGATTGGATTCTACAATACTGTAAAGCCGCATGGCACGAGTATAATGGTATTAACGCACAGAGTTTTTACCAAGCACGATGGAAGCACCACCGAACAAAAGAATATGCAATGGGCAATCAGCCCATCAACAAATATAAGCCAGTACTTGGCGTTACCAGTGATGACAATGAAAGTTGGCTAAACATTGACTGGTCGGTACTCCCTATCATTCCCAAGTTCCGCCGCATTGCGCTGAATAAACTTGCGAAGTCCGACTATAATATTGTAGCCACTCCTATTGACGCTTTGGCCCGTGACGACAAAGACAATTACTTTAAGACGCTAAAGGAACGCTTGTATCTACGAAACGGTCTTGCAAAAGAAGACCCGGATTTGCCTAATTTGTTTGGTTTGGGTAAGCGTCCAGACGAGCCTCAAGATTTAGAGGAACTTGAAATGCAAGCGCGCTACACCTATAAGCACCAGGCGTCTATTGAAATGGAGCAAGCCATTGACTTGGTGTTGTACCAAAACGACTGGGCCGAGGTGCGCCGTAGGATATTAGAAGACTTATTTGACGATGGCGTTGGAATCATTAAAGAGTACATTGACAGTAATAACGCCGTTCGTGTACGCCGAGTCAATCCGGCACAAGTGATTATCAGCGCATGTGAGAAAAATGACTTTGCTGATAAGCAGCATGTTGGCGAGATTCTTGAGTTGACAGTTTCTGACATCAAAGCAATGGCCGGTAACCAGTTGGCTGAAACGGCATATGAGGAAATAGGAAGCAAATCGCGCGGACTATCTGGTCAAGGTACATCTGCCATGCCTATCAATACTCCATACAGCCGTGCTTACGATGACAACAAAATCCAGGTGATGGACATTGAGTTTTACTCTACCAACACCATGAAGCACGAACGCCGTACAGACCGCCGTGGAAATATGGTGTACAAAAAGGTTGGTGACGACTACAAGGAGCGCGGTAAAAACAGTTATGATAAGACCGAGTATAAGGTTGTATACTGTGCCAAGTGGATTATAGGTACTAACTACATGTTTGATTATGGCTTGGCTACAGACATGAAGCGAGAGATGGGGCGACTGATGGAAACAGAGATGTCGTACCACTTGTATTCTCCAGACTTCCACAACATGCGCTGTCTTGGTATTATGGAGCAATTGATTCCTATCGCGGATAATATTCAGATTGCATACTACCGACTACAGCAAGCCATTGCGGAGGCTCGTCCAAAGGGTATCATGATTGAGATGGGTGCTTTGGAAGACATCCCGTTGGGGGCTAACGGAAATCAATTAACACCAATGGAGGTTATTGATTTGTTTAACAAAAAGGGTGTGTTAGTCTACCGCAAGGTTGATATTCAAGGTCGTCCGACCAACTATCGTCCAATTGAGGAACTACAGAACGGTATCGGTTCGGATGTGTCTTCATACTTTTCTATCATACAGCAAAACATCCAGATGATTCGCGACATCACGGGTCTTAATGAATTTACTGATGGTAGCACTCCGGATGCTCGTGCGCTTACAACAACGGCAAAACTTGCAGCGGAAAGCACAAACAACTCCCTTGGTAACATTCACGATGCAGAGCGTAATCTTCTTGAGAAGTTGTGTCGCTCTATTGTCCTTCGTGTTCAAGATGTTATACAAAAGGGAGGTAAGATTGAGGGCTATCTAAAAGCACTTGGCTCTGGAACCATGGAGTTCTTTAGTACCAGCGGTGACTTGTCAAATTATGAGTTTGGCATGCGATTAGAAGATAAGCCGGATGACGAGTCCCGTGCGCGACTATTAGCATTTATGCAAGCAAATCTCCAGCAAGGTTTGATTGAGATGGAAGATGCTATCTTAATTGAGAATACGGATAACCTAAAAGTTGCCCAGCAAATCTTGGCATATAAGATACGCCGCCGCAAGGAGGAGTTAGAAGTCAAGGCTATGCGCCAGCAACAAATGAACGCCCAGGTTCAGCAGCAGTCTGCGATGGCGGCAGAACAAGCCAAGCAAAAAACTGTTGAATTAGAAGCACAAGCCAAGGCTCAATTGGAGCAAGTTAAAGGTGAGGTAAGCAGTAAGTTAGCACAGCAGAAGTTTGAGTACGACATGAAGTTGAAAGAACTTGAGTTATCCTCAAAATACTCTGCTATGGGCGCACAACAAGGTGTTCAAATGAGTAGAGAGGATATGCTACAACAGCAGATGGCCGCCGCACAAGAAGGTGCTGCACCGCCGCAAGGCCAACAACCTACCCCTCAAAATGTACAAGATGCCAATATGGTACAATAATTTAGCCAACACAACAACCACGAACAATTATGGAAGAAATGAATTTATCTGACATCACAGTAGGGGGCGAACCCCTGGCTGAAATCAGTCCCAGTACAGAGGACCAAGCCCCCACTGTGAATGAAGAACAACCACAAGACTCTGCTCAAGAAACTACAGAAGAGTCTTTTAACGATGATGCGGACATTAGTGATTCTGAAGTCGCTCATGAAGTTAACGGTTCGGATGAAGAGGAGTCATGGGATGCAAATGCCCATCAAGGTTTTTCACAAGAGGAGATGCAGTCGGCATCAGATTTTATTGGTCAATACACTCAAAATACTTACAGTAGTGCTGACGAATTAATTGATGCTCATGACCTCTTGTATGACCAGGTGCAAGAACTTAAAGCACAACTTGCTCAAAACCAAACAACCAACAGCCAGCCTACTGAAGAATACGATGATTTCTTACAAGGATTCATTGATTATTATAAGGCTACGGGAGATGTCGCCCCGTATTTAGAAGCGAAAAGTGTTGACTACACTACGATGAGTGACCTTGATGTCGTGAGATACGACATGAGAAAACAATACTCGGAAATGTCGGACAAGAACTTTGAGCGTTTATTTGACCGTGAGGTCATCCAAAAATACCAGTTGGATGAGAACCGATATGGTGAAGATGAGATTGAACTTGGCAAGGAACTTCTGAAGTCGGAAGCGTCACGCAAGCGTCAGTCCCTCATTGAAGACCAGTCAAAGTTCGCAATTCCACAGCGAGAGGACAATTCTGCACAAACTCAAGCCGAGGCTGAACAAGCCCGTCAACAGTGGACGCAGAGTGTACAAGGCCATCCTACAACAAAGGAGTTGGTTGATAAGCAGAGAGTGGTTATCAATTATAACGGCGAACCTTTTGCATATGAGGTTGACAATACGGACGCAGTTGTTGAGATGACAATTGACAACACAAAATTTTTCCAACTCTTCCAAACGGAGGATGGCCAGGTTGATTACGACCGCTGGTATCGTGTTTTGAACTATGCTTCAAATCCCGGTCTATTTGAGCGTAGTCTTATTAACCACGGCAAGACTCTGGGCGGCAAAGAGGTGGTAAAGGAAATTAAAAATCCTTCCCGACCACAACGAGGTTCATCGTCTTCAACTGGCGACAGTAATGAAGACTTCTTGCGAGCCGCGTTGAATGCTTTGGGAAGATAATCATTAACTTGCCGAAAGGCTAAAACCGATTAAAAATGGCTGCATTTGGAGGTCTTAACGCGGTAAACAAGAGTTATGTTTCGTCTGTGTCTTTCTTGGACCAGCGTGAAATCTTGAACCGCTTATTGAATGTTACTAACGAGGACTACTCGTTCTTGGATGTAATGGAATTGATGGGTCGTAGTGTTGAAACTGCTGTACCCGAATATCACACTTTTGTGAACAGCGAATTGTACGAAGGCGCAGTAACTGCTGCTTCTTCTTCTTCTGTAACTGTAGAGGGTAGCATTGGTACTGCTTCTGGCGGTACTGCTAAACGCGTATTCACGCTTGCACTTGCTTCTGCTCCTTCTACTGAAGAGGTTCGTAAGGGCGATTTGTTGATGTTCCCTAATGGGAATGTTGGTTATGTTAAGGATATTAGCGGTGCAAACTTGGAAATCAAGAGCGTAGGTTCTGATTTGTATTCTTCTGCTACTGACCTTGACGGTGCTAAAGTAGTTGCTTTTTCTAACGCTGCTGGTGAAGGTTCTAAATCACCTTCTGCTCGTAAGTTGGCTCCTACCAAGCAATCAAACCAAGTTCAAATCTTTAAAGAGAAGTATGTCATCACTGACATTCAAAACGCTTCAAAGATTGAGTTTGAGTTCAAAGGTCAACCTTACTACTTCTTGAAAGGTCAGCACGAAGCATTGACTCGTTTCCGTTCAGACATTGCTTTTGCAATGATGTATGGTCAGAAGTCTGATGACAAGTTCACTGATGCTTCTTACGGAGATGTACAAGACGCTGAAGGAAACCCAGTACAAACTACTCAAGGTTTGCACCACAGCATCGTTAGCAGTTCTGGCCGCAAGGTTACTAACTCTGCTGCGTTGGGCGTGAGTGACTGGGCATCTTTGACCAAGACTTTGAACCAACTTCGCGCTCCACAAGAATACTTGCTATTCACTGGAACTGAAGGTGAAGTTCAGATTGACAACATGCTTAACAACTTGACGACTGCTGGTTTTACTGGTGCGCGTTTTGATGTTAGCGGTAAGCAATTGGACTTGGGCATTGATAAGTTCAAACTTTACGGTCGTACTTACATGAAGAAGTACTTGCCTATGATTGACCACAAGCAAGTGGTTAACTTCACTGGCTCTGCTGGTCTTGAGAACTTCGCATACTTTGTTCCTAACGACAAAATCAAAGCCGCTGGCTCTGGTGAGTCTTTGGACCGCATGCGTGTTCGTTACATGGCTGGTAACGGTACTGACCTCAAGTATCGTGAAATCATGTTGGGTGGTCTTGCGCCTACTCCAACTGACGAGCGTTCAGTTCTTGAGTGCCACTACGAGTCTGTACAAGGACTTGAAGTGTTGGGTGTTGAGCAGTTCATTGCTATGGACATGTACACTGCCTAAACATAGGATTTAATCCAATAGGGACGGAAGGGGCTTGCCCCTTCCAACCCTTTTTAATAACCACCACCACAAACATTAATTAAATAGTTATGAAAGTTTATAACGAAGTAAACGCGATTGACGCTAAAACAAAGCCGTCCGCGTTAAAGAAAGGTGAATCGGCTACTTACCGATTGTTGGGAGTTAACATCAACCCCAAAGACCCATCAAAGACAAAGGTTCCTTGTTCTCAAAATGTCCCGGTTCGTGACCGCATTTGGGACGGCAACAAGAATGAATTTGTAGACATTGCTATGATTGCATCTATTGATTCAAGTGGACCTCAATACCGTACTCTTTGGTTTGAGCAGCAAAACATGGGGACCATTGTCCTACAAGGTGGTGCTGTTCGTGATGCCGAGGCGTATGAGTTTATGGAATTGTGTAATTACAACGCTTCCAATCCTAATCGTGACGACAGCATCAATGCTTTGTTTTTTCGTGTAGACCCGAAGGAAGCAGCGGAGAAAACTCGCAAAGAGCGTACAACCAAGCGTCAAGCACTAAATCTTGCGGCAGAAATGGGCGCAGCGGATATCCGCAATTTTGTGGCTATGATGGGCTGGGACGAGAAACAAGAACTCGTTGTGTTGCGTGATAAGGTAGAAGAGTACGCTGAAAGTCACCCGGATGAATTTGTTCGCCGTAGCAAGAATAAGCAGAATGCAATCTTTGCCCTGGTTAGTCGTGCAAAGACTGCGCGTGTGATTACCTTTGATTCACAAAGTAACACCTGGAAATGGGTGGATAGTGGAGAACAAATCTGCACCGTGGCGCGTGGAACCAAACGAGAGGACTCTCTTGTTGCCCACTTGGTGGAGAGCGAACATGGTGGCGCAGTGTTAAACGCACTGAAGACAGCATTAAAGTAAACACTATGTATTAGTGTTTGTTTGGTGGTTCCGTTGGTTGGTTGGGGTTGGCGAAAGTTGACCCCAACTTTTTTATATGTGTTAAGGGATTGAGTTAGTTTTGTAGTATGGCATCAATAAATTTAGATATAGCATCACGCCTGGATATCACTTGTCGTAAGAACGATAGTTTTAAGATTGAACTTTCTATCACAGACGAGGATGGGGAGGCTGTGGACTTGTCAAGTAATTATTCGTTTGAGATTGATGTTCGCAAGCGCGCAAATAGCAGTACCACGGTATTGTCGTTTACCGAGGGCGACAGCAATTTTACGAAGGGTTCTGACGGTACATTGATAATCTCAAAGGCAGCCTCCGACATGAATGTTAAGGCTGGCGTTTATGTTTATGATTTACAAGCCACGGATAGTTCTGAATCGCCAAGCAATGTAAGTACATGGTTTGCCGGTGATTTTGTAGTGATTGAAGATGTAACCGAGTAATGGCATCCGTAAACATATCAGTAGATAGTGCCGGTGGAAACACCAATAAAATTAGCGTAACACAAAAGTCTGTAAAGACAAATGTTTCGGTAAGTAAACCCGTTGTGGGTAAACCCGACAAGCACCAGATGGTGGAGCAAGTCAGTCCGTCTGACACTTGGGTTATCACTCATTCTTTAAATAAAAAGCCGGCTGTTAGTGTGGTAAATTCAGCCGGTACAGTTATATACCCAAACATCACTTACGATTCTGATAGTCAGATTACTCTTACATTTTCGGGGGCGACAAGTGGGAAAGTATATCTGAACTAACTTAATTTAGCACAATAACAAACAAAGACAATTAGGTATGGCAATTGCGTTTCTTAACAATGTTACAATTGATGGCTATCTTGACCTCGGAAATAATGAGTTGAGAAATGCTATAGTTGATAACCTTACAACAACGGAGATTGGTGCAATCTCATCTCCATCCGCTGGTCAAATCGCTTACGATTCCACGGTAAACAAACTAAAAATCTACAATGGCTCTTCATGGGCATTGGTGGGTGCTGGCTCTGTAACGAGCGTGGGCATTACTGCTGGTGCTGGTGTCGCTGTTAGTGGTAGCCCAATTACATCAACCGGTGATATTACCGTTGGCGTTGATGGTGTTCTTGAAGACCTTGATACTCTTGGTGCTGCGGCATCTGACGGCCAGTTTATTGTGGCTACTGGTGCTGGTGCTTTTGCTTATGAAAGCGGAGCAACCGTTCGCACATCACTTGGCTTGGGCAGTATCGCTACGGCTTCAACGAGTGATTACCTTGCTTCTGGAAATAATCTATCTGACCTTGGAGATGCAAATGAGTCAAGAACAAATCTTGGCCTTGGTGGGTTAGCAACACTTGACGCAGTAGGAGCGTCTGAAATTACAGACAACACTGTCGGTGCGGCTGAACTTAATGTTTCTGGAAATGGTACAAGTGGCCAGGTATTGACATCAGATGGTGACGGTACTTTCTCGTGGACAGCAAAAACTACAAACACTGATGAGGATGTAAGCACCGCCAATCTTACTACCCGTTTGAGTCAATTGACCGAGAACTTCAGCATTGGGGACGCGACTGATGTCACGGCCACATTTAGCGGTGGTGTTACTGTAACTGGTAATTTAACTGTAAACGGTACAACGACAACCGTTAACTCTACAACAACAACACTTGATGACCCAATCATCACTCTTGGCGGAGATACTGCGCCAACTTCTGATGACAATAAAGACCGAGGGGTTGAGTTCCGCTACTATGATACTGCGGCTCGTGTTGGTTTCTTTGGTTATGATGATTCTGCTCGTAAATTTGTGTGTTATGTAGGTGCTACTAATGAATCAGAAGTATTTAACGGAACATTTGCTCCCGCGGAATTTGCAGAGATTAAGGGTACTTCTATCAACGCTACAAGTCAATTCCAAATTAATGGTAGCGCAATTACATCTACTGCGGCGGAACTTAACATCCTTGACGGCGTTACAGCGACTACTGCTGAAATCAACAAGTTGGATGGTGTTACGGCGACTACCGCAGAATTGAATATTCTTGATGGCGTTACAGCAACTGCCGCTGAAATTAATACTCTTGATGGCATTACGGCTACGACTACAGAGTTGAACTATGTAGACGGTGTTACTTCTGCTATTCAAACGCAGATTAACAACCGTGCAATTGTATACAGTGCAGAACACACTTCGTCTTCCGGTACTATTGCTATTGCCTCTGGTACTCATGGAATCTCTGCACCTGGTTGTGTTGTTCAAGTGTATGACTCAAGTTGGAACTTTGTACTTGCAGATGTTGCTCAAGCATCAGATGAGATTACTATTCGTGTAAATACAGACGCAGACTTTAATGTGGTTATTACTGGAACAGCCGCTTCTTGATAAAGATTAAATAACAGATAAGGGGGTGGAGGTGTTACCCGAACACCCTCACCCCTTTTTTTATATAAACAATTATGGCTATTAAACTCCAATCAAATTTAGATGTAGACGGTAGCGTTGCTATTGGCGGAACTACAGTCATCAACTCTTCCGGGCAATGGGCTGGTAGTTCTACTGGTTTGAAAGGAGAGCCTGGGGCCAACGGCACTAACGGGACGAACGGTGATAAAGGTCAAAAAGGCCAGTCCGGAAGTAACGGTAGTAACGGAACTAATGGCGATAAAGGAGAAAAGGGCGCGCCAGGAACCAATGGTAGTAACGGTAGTAACGGTACGAACGGTGACAAGGGGGAAAAGGGTGCGCCTGGGGCCAACGGTAGTAACGGAACCAACGGGTCTAAAGGTCAGAAGGGCGAGGCCGGAAGCAACGGTTCAAACGGTAGTGCGGCTACAATCGCGGTGGGTGAGGTTAGCACTGGCACAGAGGGTTCCGAGGCCAGCATAACAAATAGCGGCACATCTACAGCAGCAACATTTGACTTCAGTATACCAGTCGGTGCTACCGGCAGTAAAGGCCAGAAGGGCGACCGTGGGGCTGACGGAAGTAACGGTAGTAATGGTGACAAGGGTCAGAAAGGAGAGGCCGGTACTAACGGAAGTAACGGAACCAACGGGGACAAGGGACAGAAAGGTGAATCCGGAACGAACGGTTCTAATGGAACTAACGGAAGCAAGGGACAGAAAGGGGAACCGGGGGCTAACGGTAGCAACGGTTCTAATGGTACTGCCGCTACAATTACTGTAGGGGAAGTTGGCACGGGTACAGAAGGCAGTGAGGCCAGTGTCACAAACTCCGGCACATCTACTGCCGCGACTTTTGATTTTAGCATACCGGTTGGCGCAACTGGAAGTAAAGGACAGAAAGGAGAGGCCGGAAGCAATGGTTCAAACGGCACGAACGGAGATAAGGGACAGAAGGGAGAGGCCGGAAGCAACGGGTCTAACGGAACCAATGGAGATAAAGGACAGAAAGGTGAGTCCGGAACCAATGGAACGAACGGCACGAACGGAAGTAAGGGTCAGAAGGGTGAGGCCGGAAGTAATGGTTCAAACGGTTCAGCCGCTACTATTACGATTGGAAGTGTTGAGTCGGGTGTCCAAGGAGATGAGCGCGTAACCAACAGTGGTTCAAGTACTGCTGCAACATTTGATTTTGTTTTGCCGATTGGAGATACCGGTGATAAGGGCCAGAAGGGCGAGTCCGGAACCAACGGTAGCAACGGTACAAATGGAAGCAAGGGTCAGAAGGGCGAGGCCGGAAGCAACGGGAGTAACGGAACCAATGGGGACAAGGGTCAAAAGGGAGAGCCTGGAAGCAATGGTAGCAACGGTACGAACGGAGATAAAGGACAGAAGGGAGAGCCTGGTAGTAATGGCTCTAACGGAAGTAACGGTACTAACGGCGACAAAGGTCAAAAGGGAGAGCCTGGTTCTAACGGAAGCAACGGCTCTAACGGGACTAACGGCGACAAGGGTCAGAAAGGTGAGCCTGGAAGCAACGGAAGCAACGGAAGCAACGGTACGAACGGAGATAAGGGTCAGAAAGGTGAGCCTGGAAGTAACGGCTCAAACGGTTCTAATGGTACTTCTGCAACCGTTTCTGTAGGTGAGGTCACCACTGGCGATGAAGGTACAGAAGCGAGTGTTACTAATAGTGGCTCATCGTCTGCGGCAACTTTTGATTTTACCATTCCGCGTGGTGCTACCGGTAGTAAGGGTCAAAAGGGGGAGCCTGGTGCTAACGGAAGCAACGGTACGAACGGAGATAAAGGACAGAAGGGTGAGCCTGGAAGTAACGGCTCAAACGGAAGTAACGGTACAAACGGAGATAAGGGTCAGAAGGGTGAACCTGGAAGTAACGGTAGTAATGGTAGTAACGGTACGAATGGAGATAAGGGTCAGAAGGGAGAGCCGGGAAGTAACGGGACGAATGGTAGTGACGGGTCTAATGGAACCAATGGTGACAAGGGGCAGAAGGGCGAACCGGGAAGTAACGGAACGAACGGAAGCAATGGTACTAATGGTGATAAAGGCCAGAAGGGTGAAGCCGGAGGTTTTACAACGAGTTCAAATGCCCAGGTTAATAGCCTCGGCGTAGGCACAACGGCCTCTGGAACAGCCGGTCATATTCGTGCTACTAATGACATTGTTGCATACTACTCTTCTGATAACAGATTAAAAGAGAATGTCAAGCCTATTGAATCGGCACTTGATAAACTTCATAAAATAAACGGTGTAGAGTTTGATTGGATTGAGAATGAGGAACTACACCCTAACACCGGACATGATGTAGGTGTTATTGCCCAAGAGATTATGAAGGTGTTGCCAGAGGTTGTGACACAGCGTGACAACGGGTACTATGCCGTCCGCTATGATAAAGTTATTGCCTTGTTGATTGAGGCTATTAAGGAGATAGACAACAACTGCCCTAAATAATACACATGGCATTAGGCACTACAAATGTTTCTGTTAGCGGTATTTACAGCGAAGTAGGTAAGAGTACAACTACCAACTTATCGCTTGGCGACCTACGCTTTGCCGCCAACGATATAGACAACCAATCCTTTGCTACTACCTCATCTTCAAGTAATGTAACCATGGGTAACTGGAGAGGGTATGACCACCGAAGCATGAAGTTTAGGTATAATCCCCCTCTTGGCTATGAAACCTACTATGACACCAGTAGCACTGCTTTAGGCTCTGGTCTTGGCTTTACTAAAAGTAATACCACTGCCGGTGACTACACGGGGACGCTTGCATACAATGGGTCAAATTCTTACTCTTATTTTGACGGCGTAAGTGGAGGCACTGCGTACAAGCAAAACTCTTCTGGGTATACGACTATCGTGTTTTGGATTAAGATGGATAATACCCCGGCTGCAAATGTGAACATCCTAACCACAGACTTGGACGGTCTTGCTGACAACGCACCTTACAAAGGCTTTCACTTTAACTTGACTACAACTGGCCAGATTCGTCCGGTGCGTGGCGATGGTACGGGTACTGCTTCTTCGGACCGCAGAAGTTTTGGCACATCGTACACATTAAATGCTGGGGAATGGCAGATGTGTGCGTTTATCTTATCCCACAACAATAATACAGCGTCATCATCAACAAACTATTCTTACACTAAATTTGCTGGCGGTGAAGAGGAGGGACTATCTTTTTTGAGCGGAACTGGAGGCGCGCTTGCTTTTGAAGATGGTAGTGGTGGCTCTACAGATGCAATGTACCTTTCCACTGGTGTTAACTCAAGATATTTTAGGGGGTCTTTCGGGCATTTTTGGGTATTTGCTGAAGCATTGTCAGCAGACGACATCACATCTTTACATGAAGGGACAAACAGTTATTACGAATGACAAGAGAAGATTTTATATCTGGTGCTGCTTTCAAGTTTGAGGAAACAGATAGCGACTCATACTCTTACGATGGCGCAAGCATAGTGGGAGATAATTCTTATGCAGTGTCTTCAGTTGGCGACACTCACTTTACCGTAGACTTTGACGGGGAAATTCAAAATATACTTTATTCAATATTGGTGTTGTCGTAGAAATAACTTATTTTTATGACAAATAACCATAGATGACCATTGTTTTTTATGTGGGCTATTATGCCAACCCATGGGGTCCGGAAGACCTTGATACAACCGGCCTGGGCGGCACGGAGAAGTGTGTTTGCTTTTTAGCAAAAGAACTATCTCTTGCTGGTCACAATGTTCATGTCGTTGGTGAGGTCCGTCCCACTTCCTGGAATGGCGTTAGGTTTGCCACTGGTGTTGATGTACCTATAGATGTACTCGTTGGTGTACAGTATATCCATTTTCTTAAACAGTTTGAGTATCACAGTGTAAAGAAAACCGTGTTTTGGTTACACAACGAAGAATACTACCCTTGGTATCAAGGCGAGGAAATGGTGGACCACCGTAGGTACTTATCGCTTGTTGACCATATCGTTTGCGTCAGTGACTGGCACTTGAACGAAACAAAAAAGAGGTATCCAGAGGTAGCGCACAAGTGTATGCGTATATATAATGGTGTGCCTACAAAGTTGTTCAATCGGACAACAACAAAAAAGGCAAATTCATATGTGTACACATCTCATCCGGAGAGGGGGCTGGATAAAACATATGAGTATGTCAAGTCTGTAGGGGGGCATTTGTATGTGGCTACACCGGAGTATGGCTTAAAAATGCTCCGAGAGGAGTTCAGTCATATTTGTCTTGACAATGAATCAGTTACCGTTTTGGGAACTTTGCCCCAGGCAGAACTATACAAATTGTTATCTGAAATGGAGCGTTGGTACTACCCCACGGAGTACAACGAAACTTTTTGCATAACAGCATTAGAGATGATGGCGCACGGCGTTGTGCCTATTACATCTTTACATGCGGCACTACAAGAAACGGTAGGGCCAATGAACAACGAAACCAAAATAGAAACACTTCAGTCGTGGGTTGAAAGATTTGATTGGTCAATCATTATGAAAGAATGGCAAAAAGAAATACTGGACAGAGAGATTCCAGTGTTTCAAAAAGCATACTGTATATGCATGAACCCTACTCCAAGCAAAGAGAAGGACATCAAGGAACGATTCAAAAAATTAGGGATACGCGTACCTATTGAAATTGTGCCGGGCGTTGATGTTTCAATCTTGTCAGACGAGGAGAAGGATTATGTTGTGTACAAGGACTGGGCTATAGATACCACGAACACCTGGTGGAATCGACCAGTTACACCTGGGGAGGTGGGTTGTGCGCTTGCACATATCAGCGTTTGGCAAAGTGTGTTAAACGATAAGGTGGAGTCCGCGCTGATACTTGAAGAGGACTTTGAGGTGCTGGCCCCACTGAACCAGGATATTATACGGGACTTTGATAGTCCTCGCGAATGGGGGATATGGTATCTCGGTGGTAATCCCATTGAGTCGCCGGTCATGGAGTTTGATGACGCATATATCCCCGGCCTCATATATAATAACCACGCGTACATATTAACTCGTGATGCCGTCAAGAAATTGCTGGCACAACCCTACAGAAAAAACATCATCCCCGTTGATGAGTTTATTCCGGCGACATTTGTCTACTCCGAGCATCCACGAAAAGACTTACATTTTTTTAGCAGAAACATCAAGGCTATGGCATCTAAAAAAGAAATTATTAAGCAGACCAGTACCCCAGAAACATCGCAGACTTCGCGATTCGCGAACGGAGAATTGTTTAAAACTGGTGACTGGGATGCCTGGGTGGAGCGATGGATACACCCCGTGGCCCGGACCAAGCAGTGGGAGTTGGTAATAGACGAACCTATTGAAAATGTCATCACCTACCCTCTCTTTACGGAAGAGTTTTGTGAAGTCATTATTGAGGAGGCGGAAAAGAACGCGCAATGGGAACAGAAGCGTCATGACTTTTACCCCACCGTAGATACGCTGTTGACTACATTTGGGTTTGATGAAATATACAATCGTGTGCTGCGCGAGTTTGTGTATCCGTCTGCAATACTCTACTGGCACTTGGATGGCAACCAATGGCCACAGATGAATGCTGAAAACTTTATGGTAAAGTACACTATGGATGCACAAGGCCATCTAAACCTACACCATGACTTTTCCGCGATAACCGCGTTACTAACACTCAACAAAGACTTTACTGGTGGCGGCACATATTTCTGGAAGCAGAAGCAGACGCACATAGGCACTGTGGGTGAGATATCTATACACCCTGGTGCAATAACGCACCGTCACGGAGGTCGGCCAATACACTCCGGTAAGCGATACATAATCGTATCTTTTTGCAACAAGCCTTAATACACCTCCTTTTGTAAGGCATGCAAAGAGGGCTAACTATATTTGTAAGTACCAAAGGAAATCAATCAAACAATTATGGCAACTAAAAAAGAAAGAATCACAAAGGCAGAGTTAAAGAGTTTAACGGACGCTTCCGCAGAATTGAGAAAGCACGAGCAAACGGTCTTGCAACTGGCTGGTGCTGAACAAGACTTGGCTGTAATGAAGGCTGATGCCTTCGGGAAATACGCCTCATCTCGCAAAGCATATGCTGAACTCTCTCAACGCCTGGAGAAAAGGTATGGAACAGTCACCATTGACATGAACACTGGTGCGATAAGCGAGTCAAATGACAATAAAGGAAATACATGATTTCATCCTATTACTGCTAAATAAGCATAATACTGGATATGCAACGCCGGAAGAGATTGACACTGCTCTTGACCGCGCGCAGATGTGGTATTTTAATAGGTTGTATGGAAACATAGAAGAATACCAGCCTGGTCGCCCAGTGCCTCGTGTGGCATACGGGATGACACAAGCATTGCATGACCATCTTGCTCCATTCAAGGAGAGTGATACGGACAACACTACCTCTGGTGGGCTGTTGGTTATCTCAAACACAGATTACATGCACTTGTTGGCTATCAGTAAAGCGAACAAGACAATACCTATTTTGTCGGAAGATGAAGTAGCATACCGTCTTGATTCGTACATACTTACCCCAACATCAAGCGAGCCTATCGCCAAGATATCCGGTGATGGCCGCGTCCAGTTGTACCCCAAAGAGGCACACAGTGACATTGACATAGACTACTTGGTTCGTCCAGCAAAGCCGGTGTTTGGATACACGCAGAGCGGCCGCACAATCACATACAATTCTGGAACATCTACGCAGATGCAGTGGAATGAACCGGCATTGAATGCTATTATTATGCGTGCCGTGAACTACTTGGGCGTAAGCCTTGAGGATGGACTGGCTGTTCAATATTCAGAAGGTAAAATTCAGCAAGGCACATGACGACTCTTGGTAAAATAACAGAACAGATATATCGCTTGTACAACGGGGGAAACCCTTCCGCTGACCAGGAGATTACGCAAAAAGAAATTGAATTGCTTGTTCTTCAGTCTGTCAACCGCATTCTGAAGATTGAGTCTGTTCAAGTAAATTTGCCCATGGGGGATTACTTTCCTCCACACGCGGCTATAGCGCAGTATGACGCTGTTTCTACTACGGCTATCAGTGATGACTATTGTAAGGCAACGCTGCCAGCACAGCCTATTGCTATGCCTCGCGGCCTTGGTGTTTGGAATATCACAAGACGCGAAGCGTATGACTCGCTAACGCTTGATGATTTTGAAAATCCGTTTGTGCCTATACAGAGTGGCCAGATGGGGTTGTTGTCCGGTGTTGGACACACCAGTGTTAAGGATGTCTTGTTGTCTAATGTGATTCCTTACGAGTTGAGAACTAATAATGAGGTGGTTTTCTATGCTTCACAAACAGATGTGGGCAGCAGTATAAACATGCAGTTGTTGGTGGCTGACCCGGCCAAGGTGTCTTCTACAGATACATTGCCAGTTGGCGGTGACCAGGAGATGCAGATTATTCAAGAGGTATTAACGATTCTTGGCGTAGCCACTCCGGCTGGCGATGAGGTATCAGACGCTAATAAAAGACAATGAGATATACAACGACAGTAGACGGCATCGTTCGTAGTTCACTAATGACCCTGGGACTACCTATTCACTGGTATGTGCAGTTTTTGCACTATGCACTCAAGTGTTTGAACCAGGAGTTGAATATGGACACACTGCCGTTGGTAAAGACAGTTGAGGTGACACTTGATGCCAACAATGAAATGCAGATTCCTCGCGACTTCATTGATGTTATTAAGTTGGGTCGCAAGGTAAACAATGACCATCGCATCAAGGTCTTTGGTGTGAATGATGAGTTTAACAGACTTGCGGTATCTGCTGATAATAAATCAACAGAATCTGACCAGGTGTTGGCATCGTTGAATTATGGTGGATATTATTTTACCAATTTCTACAATGATAAGGGTGAACACAAGGGTGGTATGGTTGGCTACGGAAATGACGCAACAAGTTCTGAATACAAAGTGATTCGCGAGCGCGGTGTCATTAAAGTATCCCCAGCGCAAGCCACGGGCGTCACCATTTACATGGAATACATTGGGTATCATTCAGCCACTACGGCATCGTACATCCATCCGTATGCCGCAGAGGTTATTGAGGCTTACATTATCTATAAATTCAAAGAACACAACCGCTCAATAAATAAGGCAGAGATGATGGAGTCAAAGCAAGAGTACTACAATCAACTACGCAAGTTGCGCGGTAGACTTTACGGCTTGACGAAAACTGACATCTTGCGCCTGGTGCGTGGTGAGTTCCGTCAGAGCGTGAAGGTATGATAGAGAAGAAAACATTTACCGGTGGATTAAGCACGGATACTGATGCAGCATACATTGCTGGTAATCAGTACCTTAATGCTTTGAATGTGCGCGTTTCTGCGGATGAGGAGCGCAGCATGGGCGCGCTATCTAATGTCAAGGGTAACGAAAAAGTTACCTTTACCTTGCCAAGCGGAACTAACACTTGCATTGGTCACCTATCGGATGACGAGAACTCTCGTGTATATTACTTTGTGCATAACAGCAATGACGACCACATGGTGCTGTGTTACTTTCATAAAGAAGACACCATCAGAAAAGTTCTTGAGCAAGATGACTTTGCAGCCTCTGTAGGGGGTGTTGCCCAGGAGGGGTTGAACTTTTCGTTGTCACACCTAATTACTGGTGTTGGTTTAAATGGTGATTTGTTGTTTTTTACAGACAACAATACCGAACCCAAAAGAATCAATGTTGAGCGAGGTTTAAAAAAACATGACTCATCATACACCCAATTAAACACATACGATACATACACCTATTACGGAGAGGGCGCAACGGACATTCGTGACAGTTTGATAACCGTTGTTCGTCAAGCACCCACCTTACCTCTAACTACCAATAGATTTAAGGATACTGCCGTAGACTACAATTTCATTGCGGACGAGTCGTTTACTTTTGCGTATAGATTTATATACGCTGATGGCGAGGTAAGTACCTTGAGTCCTTACAGCAAGCCGGTATATCACGCAAACCCAGACACAACTGACAGCGAAAAAGAATTTAATACAATTACATTAACCGTGCCTTCTGGTCAAGTTATTGGTGCGGATGTTATTGAGGTTGAGTACTTGGTTAAGTTTGGCTTGGAAACCTCTTTTTCGGTTTTTTATATTGAAAAGAATCGCGATGCAATTATAGAGCATGACGATGATGATGTTTCTTTAACAGTGCCGTTTAGAAATGACACGGTTAAATACGCTATAGCGGACTCTGAAGTTACAAGGTACTTTAGTGCTGTTCCGGTAAAGGCTAAAGCGGTTGAATGTGCGCGCGGAAGAGTATTTATGGGTAACACTACGGAGGGTTATAACAACTTAAATGAAACCGGCCTTGTAAAAAACACCTCGGTTACTCCAAAGGTCCAGCAAACCTCTGGTGGCCAACGGTCAAATTATCTTTTGTACGAGGTTTCGTATGAGCCATCTGGTGGGGGGATAAATGTAATGGTCAATGCGAGGTTTATTAAAGTTCAAGGCACAACTGCTGATGGATATTATACTTTTGCGTCACACGGAAACCCTATTGCTCAACCAAACGACTATGAAACAGACTGGTCTACTGGTGGTACTTTAAATACCACAAGATGGCCAACAACGCAAGATTTGTCTTCACAAGTTCGTGTAGCAACAAGCAAAACAGAACTTGAAACATATATAGAAAATACCTATACCGCTTCTGGCGCACAGCGCATTTTTCTTTTTGAAATGCAGACTACCGCAGACACCTCTGTTACTGTTACGGGATTGACAAGCGATTCTATAACTTATGAGGAAAACATGCGTTTATGGAAAAGTGGAAATAGTTATAGGTTTGGCTTAATGTTCGCTGATAAATATGGCCGATTGGGACGGGTGATTGACTTGACTGGAACAGAAGGTGTAGATATCCCTAATCGCGATGATGATTATTTAACGGCCGTACAAAAGGTAGAGTTTTCTTTGCCTACATCCAGCCCTCAAAACTACATACCGGAATGGGCGCATTCGTATCATTTTGTTCGTACTAAATCTTTGAACAAGTCTTTCTTTATACAGTTTGCAGTACAAGGGCTGCACTATGTGTCTGACTTGCAAGCAAACAATCAAAGCAAAACTTATACAGAGGCAACGCACCAATACATTCAAGTCCACTTGTCCAGTATGGCGGTGGAAAACTTTGGATATAATTTGTCAGAGGGCGACCTTATCAACCTACACAACTTGCCTAATTATACCGGCATGGCAACACTGCGTGTTTTGCATCAAACCGAAGATGACTTGTTTTGTAGTTTAAAAGATTTAGGCAATTTAAACTACAGCAACTACGCCGTAATGGCTGAAATATACACGCCAGCACTTATAAACGAAAATTTGCCTTTCCATGAATTTGGCTATTCATATAATATAAGCAGTCCTGGTACAAGCAGCCGTTCATTTAGTACATCGTCTGGTTATTTTGAAGGTGATGTTGTTGTTAAAATGCTGCAATACAATACTGGGACAGACTTTGTTCATGAGGTTACTAATCCAGACTACAAAAAGGCTAACACTTGGGTTCAAGTTACTGGCCGTGCGTTTGGTTTAACGCGCTTTCAACAAGTACACAAGCCCACGGGTATATCATTTAGTGAACGCCGCATAGAAGGCTCTTTGCTCAATGGGCTTTCGTTGTTTAATTCGCTTGATGAAAATATTCTTGCAAGTGAATTGGGTTCTATTCAGAAGTTGGTCTTTACTTCCAAGACGGAATCAGAGGGTAACACCATGCTGGCTATTGGAACAAACGAAACTGCCAGTGTTTATATTGGAGAAGCCCAATTACAAACCTCTGGAGGCGCGGCATTCCTTGCAGTACAGTCTGGTGTTATTGGCTCAACACAAGTGCTTCGTGGCTCCTATGGCACGCTGCATCCGGAAAGCGTTGTTGAGTCTAACAATCGCGTGTTCTTCTATGATGCGCTAAACGGAACCGCGGTGCTGTACGACCGAAACGGATTATTACCGATTGGAGATAGGGGCATCAAATCTTTCTTCCGTCAGCGTAGTAACCTTATTGTACAACAAGGTGCTACCGGTTGTTTTGGTGGCTACGATAATCGTAACGATGAATACATTTTGCATTTGCCGGAGGTGGCTTCTACTTATAAATACTTGCAAGATTACATTGATGAGTTGTCT
>Ga0222715_10000237_pt1 | contig 57579 bp, 66 predicted proteins | sample C33_9DmetaG_FD_165056 | JGI IMG/M metagenome (GOLD analysis project Ga0222715, IMG submission 165056) | Estuarine water microbial communities from San Francisco Bay, California, United States - C33_9D | ecosystem: Environmental > Aquatic > Marine > Unclassified | place: USA: California...
GTTCTGGCTCTTGCTCAGGTTCTGGCTCAGGTTCTGGTTCTGGTTCTGGTTCTGGTTCTGGTTCTGGTTCTGGTTCTGGTTCTGGTTCTGGCTCTGGCTCAGGTTCTGGTTCTGGTTCAGGTTCAGGTACACTTTCAGGATCTGGTTCTGGTTCAGGTTCAGGTACACTTTCAGGATCTGGTTCAGGCTCTGGTACCTTTTCAGGTTTAACAACTACTGGGCGGCGCATAAACACTGGCATTTACTATAATAAATTATTTTATTTTAATGAAATAACCCAATAATTACTAAAAATAAATATCTTTAAAAAAAATAATTACATTATATCAAAGTATCATGGATACAGTCGCAAGAAATATAATAGCTTCTATGGAACAGAATATTTTTGACGTCCCTCGTGTTGACACACAGATAAGAACAGAAGTTCCTTTTTTTAAAAAAATTTTACAGGAAAACATTCATAACAAAGAAGTTTTTCACGGCTACATAAATAAAATAAATGAAGCATGGGGTCCTATACTAAAACAAAATTTTAAAAGACTCATATCACATTACAATGATAAATACAATATGGATCTTTTATTACAATTAGAAAAACAAAACGAAATGATTAAAATGGCCGACGAATACAATGCACAAAGATTATTTAGCGATTTAGATGATTTATCTGTATCTGGAAGTATAGCTTCTCTTACAAAATCATTTAAGTCTAGTGGTATATCCAAAAAGCGACCATCTAAAAGACGTAACTAATCAAATAGCAAATCTTCATCTGAATCAGAGTCTGCATCTCCGAATCTTCCAGGACCTGAATTTACAGATGGTCTACCTTGAAATTCTGAAAATATAGGTCGCGAAACCATAACTGGTTTATCTTCTGGTGGACAGTTTAGACGTTTCACATATCTTACATTTGTTACTCCTAGAGAATTGACATATTTTTCTGGTTTATAATCTCTTACATATTGTTCTCCAAATTGAATTCTCATGCGTTCTTCTATCTCTGGGATTGACATATCAGAAACTTTCTTGCTCTTCGGGGCACTAGAAACTACATTTGATGTGTCAGAAATGTCCATCATATTAAATCTTTCTACGGGACTAGACTGTCCTTCTAACTCTGGGACAAGTAACATATCTTCTTCAAGGTCCTGAGATCCAACTACGTCAAAACTTCCCTGAGAATCTGGAAGTATCTGTCCGGCTTCTTTTAACCAATCTGGTTCCTCATCATCTAGAGTACCAAAATAAGTATAACCCTCGAGTCTTATTGGATCGTAGATTTTACTTATTCTAATTGTTATATCTTGCGAAATACTTTTTAGAGCCTCATTTAATTCTTCTTGTATATTATCTGTTGGTGTATATAAACCAGCTTCAAGTGCAGACTGTATCGAAGTCGTTATCTTCTTAAATTTACTATTTAATAATTTTTTATTAGTTGAGTCTTTTATAAATGATAGTCTACCATCTATCACAACTGTAGTTAAATGTAAAACTAAGTCTCCCTCGGATGCATAAACAAAAACTGGATACATTGTTAATCCGCGCGAATATAAATTTGGATAACTTGTACTCATAACCTGCGATGATCCTTGTTGAATTTTAAGAGCTTTTAACATTGGTTCGGTTATCTGAACTTCATCTAAAACCGCTGTAACCGGCGTGGGTTCAGGCGTGATATCAACTGGAGGTGCTATAATTGGCAAAGGAGATACTAATCCACTCGATGGATAATCTGCAGCAACTTCTACAACTTCAGCCGGTGCTCCTAAGAAAGTTTCCATATTTTCTTCCTTTAAAAATTCAAAAATTTCACGATCTTCGTCTGTACAGAAATCTTTGAATTGTGAAATTGGTACATTCTTTTTAACCCAACCTACGTCTCCTACATTAGCACCCGGTGTAACAACCGTGTCGTCATCTTCTATCTCTTTGAATTCGTAGTATTCTACGCCATCCTTTGAAACATCCTTTATTAAGTAACCGGTTCCATTACATTTTTTACGATATTTATCTAAGAAAATCTTACCAGTGGCTCTCTTTGGTCTTTCTGGTGCAGGTCTTACAGCACCGGTTGGAAGAGGATCAGAAGAAGAACCTTCTCCTGGTTGTAATTGCTTTTGTGTACCATCGGGTAAAGTTATAGTTTGAATTGGACCTGAGCCCGCGGCTGCTGCGGCTATTGGTTCTTTGCCTTTTATTACAGATGTATCGGGAATACCAGACTGATCTAGACAACTTCTTATTTGATCTTCCGATAAGTTACTTAACATCCAGTTAATGATTTCCTCAGTCGTTTTATCTTCAAAAAATTTTAAAGTTTCTGCACTCATTTTATAATTATCAATACATTTTATTTTTATAAATTAATTACCTTTACCAGAGACTGTTTTTAATGTTTGATTTATAGATTCTGGATTATTTACTGCAATTTCAAGTAGCTCCTCTAGGTAAGACTCTGGATAAACATTATATCTATAAATTAAATCTAATACCTTTGCGTTTATTTTTTGCTTTTGTGATTCTTTATTGAATTGCTGTGCTATTTCTCTTTTAACTGAGCTAGATACTAAATTTTGTACTGATAATTGTTTTATACATTTAATTAGTTTCATTCTTTTAATGGGGTCTTCTCTAAATTTAATTTTTGCAGTACCTGTTTCGTTAAAATAATTTTTACGAAGTATAGGCAATAGTGAATAATTTTGATACAACTTAGTTATGTATTCCCTGATTTCGGCTGATATTTCTAGGTTTTTAAATGTATCGGGTGATTTCCAAGGTTCTATATTTTCTCTAACATTAAGATCTATATTTATCATTGGTTCGGTTAGTATTTCTGGGTCTGGATACGGAACTATTTTACCAGTTTCGTCTTGGCTAGACTCTGTGAATTTTATAGGAAAATCTTTGTTCGGAAAACTAAAATCTCTATTATATACTTGTGTAAAAGTTACACTTTCTGGAATACCTTCTCTAATGTACATTCTTCCGTTAGAAGGATTTTTGTAGAATATTTGATATAAACCGGACCCAGACGGTATTACGTGTTCTTCAAGACGAATTATGTTTCCATTTTTATTAATTTCAGAGTCTATTGCACAACTTTTTAAAACTAATTCTAGTTCGTTGTTTATAGAATATTTCTTCAATGATGACATAAGCATTTTTTGATCTATTCCGTATGTAGAAAGACCCTGCCAATCTGGGTTTCCAATTTCTCCGAGAACTGCTGCAACATCCTCGTCGCGTGTACCTGGTGTAGTAGGTAATACGCTATAATGTCTGTAAATGTCTACGTATTGATCATTTACGGGTAAGCTAGAATGGCTACAATAACGCGAAGCGCGGGCTAAAATCTGTTCTATTCTAGACTCGTTCCACCATGGTTCTGTAATGTGTACTTGCTTTACATTTTTAAAAGAAACACCTTCCATAACAGATCTAGTTCCTAAGATTACCTTTAATTTGCTACCATCTGAATTAGCATTAGAATTAAATGTATTTCTAGCTTTCTTTATAAGTGTTCCATCGCGGTCTTTAGTTTTAGTTTCTGAACTCCAGATAAAGTATCTACCATTTCCACGATCTTCCCTGTCAAACTGTGTAAGTCCGCAAGCTTCTAATATTATAGCAAGAGGTTCTACACCGTAAGTAAGCCAATTTGAAAAGATAAAAACAGGTCCCGAACTATTAAGTGTTAATTCAATTATAGATGCAAATTTAGCAGAAAATAGTTTTACATAGTTAATGATCTCCGTTGGTGTTTTAAATTTCATACCTATTAAATTAGATTTAAATGACTGTAATGCCTGTTTTTTCTCAGCTATTGTCTTATTTACAACCTCTCCTATTTTTGGAAGAAATATATTTGAGTATTGTTGTGTAGTAACATACATTCCAGAAACTTTATCCTCTGATTCAGATTCATAGTTACCTAAAAGTACGTTTTCATAAGTACCAAGACCGTCTGCTTTCTTTCCAAAGTTTTTATCTTTAGAAACGTCAGACCTAAGAGCGCCGATGTATTCTAGTTTGTGCTGAGCTGAAAATGTATGCTCCATTGTAATTAGTCTTTTATATGGATACGCATTTGGATTACCTCCTTTGAAATATGAAACATATCCAGAGCAAATGTATCTAATGAGGTCTTTATTAATTATACAAGAGTCTTCTGATATCCACGTTTTATTACCACTTGTTTGTACACAATCATCTTCGTTGTATTGTCCAACAAAGAACTTATAAAAGTCTGATTTATTTATAGGGAATGGTACTCTTGGTCTAAGTAAGTTTATTGTAAGAGCAAGCTCATAAGGATTGTCGTAAATAGGAGTAGCGGACATAACCGCTATTCTTAACTTTGGGTGAAAGTAATACTTTATTGCGTTGTATAACTTTTTATAGAATATACCTCCTTCACTCACAAGTCTTTGAATTTCGTCAATTATAAGAAGACCATTTTCATGAAATAATGCGGTATCTTCTAAAAGTCTAGAACCCTTTATTAACTGTCCATCTTTTCCAGTTTTGTAAATAGATTCTATGAATGTTTGATGCGTTACTATTTCAAATGTTCTAATTATTTTACCACGAAGATCTTTTTGATAGTTGTCAAGCGCTCTTTTAAGTACTTTTAATTTATTTTCTTGATCTCTAAATAATTTTGCCGTAGCCGGTGTATTATCGCCGGAATCAATTCTTTCTTGGATATTATTTAAATTATTTTGTTCTGTTTCATATTGTCTTAATCTGGCAATAAGTATAGAATTCTGAGCCTGTGATACATAAAAGTCTCTTTCTACTTTACCTCCGTTGCGTACTAAACAAAAAGAAGGACAAGAGAAGAATTTACCATTTCTAATTTCTCCTGCTATTTCCTCATAGTATTGATCTACAAGAGGCGCTGGTACAACAAATAAAAGTCTTTGGTTGCTTGCATTTTTTAAGGCTTCTCCAACTACTATAGATGTGCAAGACTTACCGGAGCCAAGGCCATGAAAGATAAGCATATTATTAAAATTAGAACTTGGTCCCATAATCTGTCCCATAAATTTTTGCTGAGGAGCAAGAGACATTTCTACAGCTTTACATATTTCATTATTCGACAATTGTATGTAATCGTCTTTGAATTCGAAAGGAGAATTTTCTGGAAAAGCTTCGCTAGAGTATTCACGTTGTATAAATTCTAAAAGATCTCTATTGTTAAACTTTTCTACATCATCTAAGTTTTCGAATGTCTTATTATCGCAACTAATTGCGTACTTTTCAGCATCTTCTGGATTTTCATAATAATATTGTAAACAAGCCATGTTATATTATTATGAATATACATTTATTTTTAATTTTTTTACACTTAATGTTTGGTTAATCACACTAACTCTTTGCCAAATTTCAACCATAATATTATAGACAATGCGAATCCTAATGTAAAACCTGCTACACAATTTTCTGGACTGCTTTTAAGGAAAGGCATTGTTAAATAAGGACCTATAAAGAATGTTAAAATAGAATAAAAAATCATAATTAAAATACCAGTTGGTGAACTAAGATGTACCATTTAAAATTACATTTTATTTTATTTTTGCATAAATTCTTTTCTCAGAAATCTACATTTTAATTTAAATAGATTTCGTCATCTCGAATTTAAATTGTATTTTACTTAAATTACATTTTTTTACGAGAGCCTCAACCAAAACGAGACTCTTCTTCTCTTGTAGGTCATCCAAATTTCATACTCTTCTTCATTTGTTTAAGTTTTTCTAGTTCATTCATTAACCGAGTGTAAGATTTATACATATACCCCCGTTTTCTAGATTTATACATAATTTTAATACCTGTTTTCTTCGCACGTAATTGCAAATTCTTAAACATCATAGCCTTCTTTTCCATTTCTTTCCGTGTTAATGGAAGTCTTTTACCTCTAGAGCTTAATTTTGTTACATTTATACCTACACTTTTTAATTTAGTTTTAAGTTCTTCGTTGGACATAGTATCCAATTTGTTAGATTTTTTACCAAAGAAACTGGAACGAAATCTCTTAAGTCCTAATAATTCTTGTGCTGCACCAATGTCTTCTATATTAGCACCCTTAAGTTTTATATTTTCAAGTTGATTTTGAGAAAATGTAAAAATAGATAATGGGCTAATGGCATTTCCAGTATCTTCTAATAGTGTTCCCATATTAAATAAACTACTAATTAAAGCAGATAAATAGTCAAATGTAATATAAAAATTAGTAAGAGTAGGATTTTTTTGAGATTCTATTTTATAACTCAAAGCCTGACCCAGATCTCCTATTGTTTTAAACAAGTATATATTATCACTTGGTATAAAGTTTTCAGTTAAATATGCTACTGAATTTTGAGTACCGGATCCTACTTTTTTTGAATTAATTTTAACCGAACCACTTGGCTTAGGAATGTCACCATTTTTTTGAGTTTGACTGAAAAATTGGTTAACATATAGTGTTATATAATGATCGTCGATTTTTTTATTGATATAATATGTAAAATCAATAAATGGAGCATCCATCGCAGTAACTTTTACCCTATAGTTAATATTCTCAAGTGGATTCAAATTCCCAAGAAGAACAGGTGTTTTTCCAGCTTTTGTTACCATATTTACTATAAAATTAGTTACGCCAGAAGTTCCTGCAGCATCATAGTCAGTTGCTGGACTTTTTAATACAGCAACATTTATATCTGGGTTACTAATAACATCACATATATTAGTAAATACAGCTGAATATCCTGCATTATTTTTAGTAGCATCTACTCCCAATATAATTCCATCTTTTATACTTTTTCCTTCTGATAAAATACTAACTAAATATTTACTAAATGTTGAGCATTTAAATTCTTTTACATAGTCATACAGGTTAGCAGACGATATCCCAACAGAGGATTCCATATTTATACCCCCCTTTAATATATTATCTCTAATACCGTGTGTTGATTTTAAACTAGTTCTAATTTTTGGGTTAGATAGGGTATTAAATAAACCATTAAAAGCAGTTACATTATTAGGGTCTACACTTGCAAATGTAGTGAATATATATTCCATATCAATTTTATAAAAATCCATTATAGAATTTATTATTTCATCTTTAGTGAATTTTCTATCATTAACCCATTTATTTCTGGACCCTGTTTCACAGAAGTCATGGCATTGATCAAGCATAATAAGACTTCTAAAATACCCAAGAGATAATAGATAACTCCCATTTAATCTTTGAAAAATAATAGAATCTTCTATTTTAACAGTGCCTCCTTTATCTACTTGCATTTATTATAATGCTTATATTTTAATTAATTTCATAATTCCAATCTAGATAATACCTTAGTTGACCTGGAGTATTAAGATCTGTATATTTAAAAAATACGTATGCAACATCTGTTAAATGTTTAACTTCATGTTTAAATTCCTTTAACGTAGAATTATACATAATGTAATGCGGATTCTCTATAATTATCTTACAATTGAATACTCTTTTAGAATGTAATAATTCAAATAAAGCTATATACATGGGTCCTTCGTCGCATCTCATTCCATCTGGGAAATATCCTAAATAAAAAAAATTAGAATTAGTATAAATATTACACAGTCCTCTCATATTAAAATAGTCCATGTAATAATGTTCATCAAATTCTGGTGTATCTTCTGCTGATATGTACATTAACCAATTATAAGACCAGCTAGCTGCATTCAAATGTGTTAAAAGTTTTAGTGAACCTCCCGAAGGAGGTTCTAATGAATGTATCAAATCCATATCCAAGAATAATCTAACTCTTGGGGATACAATTGGTTTATATACAACATTGTTTGGCAATGGTACAATAAAACTTAAAATAGCGGTAATAAGAAACATATTAATTAATCCTTAGAAATTGTTTCTAGAATTGAAACCACTTTATTTATAGTCGGTATGCAAACATTTACAACTTGAGATATCTTTGCTTTTGAAGGTTGTTTTAGCTTTAATTTATGTTTTACCACAAAGAATAATATTCCGGCTGTTATAGACTTTGGCGTAACCGAGTCTAATTTATCTAAACAGTCGGTGTATATTTCGTTGCACGTATGTACAGTTTTAAAAGGTAATTCAAGCGCGCTGCAAAACTTTACAAAAGTGTCGTTTTCTTTAATGTCTATTTTCTGTTTTCCTAGATAGTTATAAACCCCGTGAGTTTCCATTATCTCCAGATAAATTTTCTCACCTTTTAGAAATCCTTTCTGATTTCCTTCTGTGTTGTCTATAACTTTTTGGCGATCTACTGGAAGATTATTATGTATGCAAGCATAATACAAGCATGCAGAAATAAGACCATTTCTTACAGAAGCTCTCGTAAGTTTTCCAGATTCCATGCAAATATGCCACATGTCTTTAGCCGTTGGTAACACACTTTGGTGAATACCTATTACAGATATGTAATGATTGAATTTTTCTGATATTTTCCAGAATGTTTTCTGCTTATGACTAAATGTTTGTTGTAGATGCATTCTCATTATTAGACTGTTTTTATAAAACCCCGGAATACTTCCTCCTTTTTCATAAGGGTTGTCTGATACGTAAAGATCTGCTCTCTGAGAATTAGCACTAAATGTTCCATCTTCTGTTTTATAATTATTCCATTCACAAGATTCGCAAATTCTACTATTTACAACTAAACCACAATCTATACAAATTTCGCTACCCTCTTTTTGATCATGCATGATATTTAAATGATGACACTCTTCTAAAATGATATTTTTAGTATTTTCTTTTTCTAGCATATCTGAAATCTGGTCCCAAATGTCTTCTGGTAGAATGTCTGTCATCACTAAATAGTGTATTCACAATTACATAAATTATGAAATATCTTAATAATAATATAAAAACGTAATATTTGCGCGCAATAATTTAGTTTTTAAATTATAATTACAATAATAACAATGGACGAAATAATTATATTAGAAAGAGAAGGTTATAATATAACTTTAAATCCAGAGAAAGAGATGTTCACCGTTAATTTAATAGCGGATGTAGTATACGACGAAGAAGGATTTAAAGAATTTTTAAGATATTTTAACAACACTTGGTTATACATTAAAGACAATTCTTTAACTTATTATTTATTTATAAATCTTGGACTCTGTAAAAAAGAAAATGAATTGCCTCTCCCTGCTTACATTAAACTAATAAAAGTAATAACAGATCTTAATGATCTAATAATTAAACACTGTCACTGTATAAGCATATTGACAGAGGGATCAGAAAAATGGGAAAATGCTTACAACTTAATTACTAAGTTATGGAACCCTCCTGAACAAAGGCCTTTAAAATTTACCCAGTCTCAGAACGAAGTTGATTTATTCTTTAAGACAAACAGGCTTGTAAAGTAAATTTGCGAAAAAATATGAATATTAAGTATGTAATGTATAATTTAATTATAATTTATAATGAAGATTATTACGTGGAACGTCAATGGTATTCGCTCTCGAATTTTTAATGAACAAATTAGTTCTAAACTCAAGAAGAATGAACTAATTTGTCCACAAGAATCTAGTCCTATTAAAAAGCTTATAGATGATTACTCTCCCGATGTAATATGCATACAAGAAACTAGATGCGGTTTAGAAAATGCTAAAAAGATATCTATTCCAGGTTATAAATCTTTGTTTAATGAATCTAAACTTGATGGGGCTAGAGCTGCGGATAGATATTCGGGGACTGCTGTTTTCTATAGAGAAAATATGAACGTTCTAGAAATTTCTACAACTTTTCCAGGATACGAAGACCCAGAAGGTAGAGTTATAACAATTACATTTGAATCTTTTACTTGTATTACAGTTTATGCACCGAACAGTGGTACTAATTTTGACAACAAGATTTATTTTATGGAGGCTATGATTGATTATTTAAATAATATAAACGGGTCGGTTGTATTTTGCGGAGATCTCAATGTTGCAGTTTCAACACATTTTGATAAAACATTAGTAGCCGAAGGCCCTGGGTATTACAAACATGAACTTGAATTTTATACAAATTTACAAGACATTGGATACATAGATGCTATAAAAGACGATGACATCGTTTACACATGGTGGGACCCAAGAGCTCGCAAAGAAAATGGAATTGCTGCTACAAGAAATAGAAACAAAGGTTGGCGACTTGATTATTTCTTTACTAAGAACTTTAATTCTAATCAAATTGCCAGTAAATGTTTAAAACACATTGGTGAAAATAACGAAAGTTTACCCTTGGCTAGTGACCATGCCCCCGTGTTATTAGAAATTAAAAATAATTTTACACAACCTTAATTGCCGAAAACCATCTGTACACCCTTTGTAACAGGGTTCTTACGTACGAGAGCAGAGGCACGGGATTTTACAGCACCGCCATACTCGTCATAAACCTGCATTAGTATATAAATGGTAAATACTAGAGCTACGGCTAGATTCATCCACCATAAAGTAGAAGCGATCATTCCTTCGCCGCAATCCTTTGACTGACAGCAACCCTTACCATCCTTTGCTGTAGCTAGTTCATTAAGAACCGAAAAGGTCATCCAGGCGGATACTGCAACAATCAAAGCCATAAAGAAATTCATTTTATTTTAATTATTGTAAATATTTTATTTTAAAATGAAATGAATTTTTTGTCTCCTAGGAGACTATAATATTTATTTTATTTAGTTAATGTCATTCATCCAAAAGTCTCTCAGTTTATAATCAGATATCTTTGTATACATTTCTTGTGTATCCTTTTGTTTATTTGTAAGTTTTTCTATTGTGTCTTCGCTGAATGTGTGTATTTTCATGTCTGTTAGATATGTGTAGCTATTTTCTACTTTCATGTAGTTTTTATCTTCTAGTTGTTTATTGATGTATTCGAGCTTTTGTCGGAATACTTTGATATTTTCATCGATTACATCATTTACAAAGTCAATCTTTGCTGTAATAACATTCAGTTCATAGCTTAATTTATTTACTAGATTAGTTTGGCGCTTAATGTAGTATTCGTTCCTGATTCTCCAGAAATGATAAATTATCTCTTCTGGTGATTCCATTTTAACTATTTCATTATTCTCATTAAATACATACATGTTCTTAGCGGATATATGACTTACTAATTTTAGTTTCTTTTCAATCTCACGATTATCTTTCCATTCGTATACAGTCTCTAAGGGCATTTTAATTTCAAAATTTACAGTTGTTTCAGTTGACATATTCTTGTAGCCATAAATAGTGTTTTCAGTTTCTAGCTTATCAAGAAATGTTTTGTAGTCTTCAGTCCATGTTCCGATAGGTAGTTCTGTAACGGTAATCACATTTGCTTTAATACTGTAATTACCATGTGTGGTCCATTTGTTTTCTTCTACTTTTTTGATAGTTCCAGTGAATCCTTTATACCACGGTGATAATTCTGCAATGTCTGAATCTTCGTCTTCTACGAGTCTTAGTAGACGGTCTTTGATATCATCTGGATTGAAACATGGAATATCAGTTGAGAAACCAGTTCCAATCCCACAAGCACCATTTATTAGAATAATAGGTAACGTTGGAACATAAAACTTTGGTTCAATTGATTGACCATCGTCGTCCAGATAATCGAGCAAGTCTAGATCATCGCTATTGAATAATTCTTTAAAGTTTTTAGATAGATGTGTGAAGATGTACCTTGGGCTAGAAGAGTCTTTGCCTCCTAGAAGTCTTGTTCCAAACTGTCCAACTGGTTCTAGAAGATTCATATTGTTAGAACCTGTGAATGTTTGTGCAAGATTTACAATTGTATCTTGAAGACTTGTTTCGCCATGATGATAACTTGACACCTCAGAAACATAGCCTGCTAACTGAGATACTTTTATTTCCTGATGAAGATTTCTCTTGATGCATGCAAATATTATCTTTCTTTGAGAGGGCTTAAGTCCATCTACGAGACTCGGGATAGACCTTACATTGTCTGCGATTGAAAAAAGTACAAGTTCTTTATTAATAAGGTCTTTTATGTTTACCTTTTTAGTGTTGTAATCAAGTGTTTCCGGACTCTTGATGTTACTTAGAATCCACTTTTTTCTAGCATCTGCCTCTGTTTTAGTAAACGCTAGATGAAGATATTCTTCATCTTCTTTTGATTCATTTTTATAATTTAGTGTTTTCATGTCTTTGAAATATTCTTTTGCCTCGGCGGATGTGCTAGTACCGAGACCCTTGTAATACTTCACTTTGAATCCTGAGATATTATTTTCATTTTTGTATTTTTTGTAATCATCCACGTTATAGAATGGGATAATCTGAGATTTCTTTGTTAGTTTAATGACAGGTGTTACAAGTGATGAAATGAAATCTGTCTTTAGAAGTTCTGGCCAACCGTTTCCGATGAAGTTTACTATAAGACTTTTGATGTGAAATCCATCGGTGTCTGCGTCAGTCATAATCATAATTTTACCATATCTTAGCTCAGAGACAGAAGAATATTTCTTACCACTCTGAAGACCAAGAATCTGTTTAATATTGTTAATTTCTTCATTTTTTGACAACTGCGCATAAGTTGCTGTTCTTGTATTTAGAAGCTTACCTCGAAGAGGAAAAACTCCATAAGTATCACGGCCCACTACAGAAAGACCAGAGATAGCTGTAGCTTTCGCTGAATCTCCCTCTGTGAAAATGATAGTGCACAACTTTGAGTCTTTTGTTCCAGCTTTATTTGCATCGTCTAGTTTTGGAATTATAACTCTGCTTGTTTTCTTACCATCTGTTTTCTGCAAAGACTTCTTTTCTTTGGCATCAGCGATAGCTAGAATATTTTCGATGATGCCCATCTTAGCGACTGATGTAATAAAATCATCAGATGCAGAAAATTTACTACCAAAATCTGAAATCTTGGTAATGTTCTTCTCCTTTGTTTGTGATGAATAAGTAGCATTTTCAATGAGACAATTGATAAATACGAATATATTGTCTTTGACGTATTGCTGTTTAATTGTTAAATTTTTGTGTTTTTCTTGAATTAGTTCTGTAACTTTCTTAATTATTGGGTTTACAACATGGTCAACATGTGAACCTCCGTCAGAAGTACTGATTCCGTTTACAAATGATATACATTGGAAACCAGTATCTGAAGGAGCAATGCCGACCTTCCAGCGAGAAGTCTCTTGAATAACTCGTGGACAGTTTTTCTTAGGACCGATGTAAGCTGAAATATATTCAGAAAAGTCCTTAATTGTTAGTTTTTTATCATTAAGGTACACATTGACATCTTTGTTTGTAATTGCACAAATGTCAAATACGCGCTTTGATAGCATATCAAGAGTGTTGTCGGTGATACCGGTTGTCCCAAACTTTTGAAAGTCTGGTTTAAATGTAATCTTGGTGTACTCGCTCTTAGAAGTAGAAATTTTTGGTTTATTGATCTTGCTGAGATTGTTCTCAAATGTTTGAGTATACTTTTTACCATCTTTTGCTGTTTCAACAGTGAAGTACTCAGAAAAGATAGCTGTTAATTTTGCACCCAACCCGTTGAGACCACCTGTTGTTCTTTTTTGCGAGTCATCATAATTACTAGATGTAAGAAGATTGGCGAAGATTAATTCTGGAACATAAACTTTATACTCTGGGTGAATCTCAATAGGAATTCCAGAATCATTGAAAACAGAGATTTCATCATTTTCGATTTTAACCTTGATGCATTTAACAGACTTATTCCTTTGGACTTCGTCTGCCGCGTTTACCAAGATCTCATCAAAGATTTTAAAAATCCCCGGATTCCATTTACAAGTCTTAAGTTCAGCTTTATTATCAGTTATTATCCAACAATCGCTGGTTGTGCACTTCGTATCACCGACGTACATACCAGGTCTTGCTAGAACATGTTCTATTTGCGAATACTTTTTGTAATTCTCCGCCATGATAACTGATTATAAAATGAACTAAATTTTTAAACCAATTATTTTTTTGCAAAATTTGGCATCGAGATTAGACCGCAGCTTCTTTTAGTTTTTCAATCATTTCAAGAATTTGATCTAGGGTTCTGACTCCCTGGAATCTTGTAGTACTATTTTTATATTTAATTATTGTATCCGGTACTGTGTAAATCTTATTGTCCATTAAAAAAGAGATAAAGTCTTCATTTTCAACTGATATATGATAAAGCATACTATCTGGGACAGACATAAGAACTTTATCAAGTTCTATACAAGGGATGCACCAGTCTGCTCCAAATTTAAAAAATAATACTTTTTCTCCAAAATTAATGCTGTTAATAGAATTATAACTAGAAAGATCTTTGATTGTAACTCCCATTTTAATTTAATATAATGTATTTTTTTAAGTTTGTAATTGTTATTTTAAATTATATCCATTTATAATAAATGACAGTACTAGATTTTTACACATTAGATCTTACAACATTAGTTATAATTTTACTAATTGCATTGGCAGTTTTTATGCTTTTGAATTACATTGATAAAGAAAAAGATGATAATTTCACATTTAATATAACAGTATCTATAGTATCTGGAATAATTGTAAGCGTGTTGTATTCATATGTAACCATAGAACCAGATGAAATATTAACAACAAATTATTGGGACTAATTCGTTTTTTAAAATAATTATACACTAATATAATATGTCGATATCGTTATCAAAATTCAATCCAAAAAAAATTGAAGAGAGACGAATATCTGGTTCTGGACCCGCTACGTGCGTTTTTATTGGAAAAAGAGGAACTGGTAAAAGTACATTAGTTGCAGATATATTATATTATCTTAGACGAATTAATGCTGGTGTAGCAATATCGGCTACCGAAGATGGTAATGCGTATTATTCAAGTTTTATACCAGATATATTAATACATTCTGAGTATAAACCAGAAATTATTCAACAAGTTATAACTCGTCAAAAAAAGGTAATAAATGGAAATAAAAAGAATACCGACGGAGATGTTTTTGTACTCTTAGATGACTGTATGTATGATAAAAGAATGATAAGAGATACTAATATAAGAGGTATCTTTATGAATGGTAGACATTGGCGTATAACTTTTATGCTTACTATGCAATATTGTATGGATTTGCCACCAGATTTAAGAGCAAATATAGACTACGTTTTTATACTTAGAGAAAATATAATTCAAAATCAAGAGAAAATTTATAAGAATTTCTTTGGTATTTTTCCACACTTAAGCATTTTCCAAGATGTACTAAATAGTTGTACAGAAGGTTACGACTGTTTAGTTCTGGATAATACATCAAAAAGTAATAACATACAGGATTGCGTTTTCTGGTACAGAGCAAAACCAAATAGAAATTTTAAAATAGGATCAAAAGAGCTTTGGAAATATTGTCAAAAAAATTATGATGAAAAGAAAGCCAAAACAGTAGAAGAATACGATCAAAAGAAATTGAAGAAAAAGAATACCCCAAGCGTAACTGTTAAAAAATTAAAAAAATAAAATAGGTTGCTCTTCTTTATTTATGTACATATTCTTTAGTGTGTAATAATTGTGTCTCATCTTTTTTTTCTTTGGAAACAATGTTCTTTTCTTCATTCTATTGAAATAAAATAACTTACTAATTTGTTCAAAACTAATAAGTTTAGTTATTTCATAAAACATTTTATTTACATTGCAAAAGTTTACATTGTCATGCAAAGTTCTATTTTTGATAATGATGTATAAGATATCTGGATCGTCCATTTAAATTATAAATTATTTTTTAATTATTAATAGTTCGCATATTAATTCCGTATTAGTTTTATAAGACTCTTCAATTATTTTAATACAGTGTTCGTGTTTATTACAAGGTACAGAATTCATAAATAAAATTATATCGTCTTTTCTAAGTCCGCTTAAATAACACTTGTCATTTTTCTTAAGATCTTTAACTTTGATACCTGGACCACAATTATTACTTATTGTTATACCAGGTGGAACATTGTCGTCAAACTTTATTATTACTTTTTTTGTTATTTCTTCTAAATTTATAGACTCTAATGGATTATTTATACTATCAAACTCTTTATCTAATTTTATTTCTAATATTTGTTTTTTACAAATTGGACAAAATGTATTAAATGATAACCATTTAATCATGCATTTATAGCAATAATGATGCATACAAGATCCTACACAACTTTTTTCGATTAAGTTAAAACAAATTGGACATTCCATTTATATGTATATAATATTTCTTGTTTTTATTTTCATTGTTTGTTTTCTTTTTTTAAATTTTTGTTTATTGAAGTTTTCGCTAATGTATTCTAAAAAGCTATTAAATGATAATGTATCGCGTATGTTTAGTATCTCTTTTTCTAAATTTGTATAAACTCCTTGTTTTCTTAGATTTTTACATAATAGTTTGAAATCATTTACTTCATAATTGTCAGTTGTTATGTCAAAATAAATCAATGAATTTAAGTACATATTAATTATTCCGTCGTTTTGTGTGTAATCATTTACCATATCTTCCTCCATTATTACTGGTATTATTATCTTATTTCTGTAAACAGCGTAGTTCCATTCTTTAAAACAGTTGTCATTTATTTTATTTGATTTAACTGCATTATTTATTTTTAAACAATACGCAGTCGTGAGACAAACTATAAAAACTTTACAATTGTCTATGGCTTGAGTTATAGAATTATCTAAATCTCTTCCCATATCATAATGATCAAACCATACTGAATAACCCTGTTCTTTTAATATATTACATAAGACCATACATCTCGTATGATTATTTCGGCCCTTTTTGTCTTTTTGCCAAGTATGAGATATAAAAATATCTTTATGCATTTTAATTTAAAGTTACTTTATATATAAAAGTAAACTTAAATGCGTAAAATTAATAAATTGTTAGAAATTCCTCAATATGAACAAAGGTCTGATATGTGGTTTAAACAACGTGAAAATAAACTTACTAGTTCTGACGCGGGTACTGTTTTAGGTCTTAATCCGTACCAAAAACCACACGAAGTTCTTTTTAAGAAATGTGGTTTTGATCCAAAGCCTTTTGTTGGAAATGTTGCTACAAGACATGGACAAAAATACGAAGACGAAGCCATAGATAAATACTGCGAACTTACTGGACAAGTAAATTATAATTTTGGCCTTATAGCACACGAAGATGTGTATCATAATAAAGATTATTATTGGATGGCGGGGTCTCCCGATGGAATAGCTATCTCTAAAACAAATGATGAAGCAGATCCGGTTCTTTTAGAAGTAAAGTGTCCATATAGAAGAAAAATTAAGTTTGGTAAGATTCCGGAGTATTATTTACCACAAGTTCAGCTTAATCTTTTTATTTGCGATCTTAGGGTAGCAGATTTTATAGAATATCTCCCACCGGATACAATGAATATAGTAAGAGTATATAGAGATCAAAAGTGGTTGGATAAAAATATACCAATATTACAAGAGTTTTGGAAAGAAGTAGAATACTATAGAAATAATGATATTAAATTACATCCAAAATTTCCAAAACAAAAAAGAACTCTTGATTTAACATCTGATGAACCAGAAGAAGAAAATATTCTACTTGACTATGCATTTAGAGAATAAAGATACGTTGATATTTTACAAAAAAAGATATTACTTAAAAGAATAGAATATACTACATTAATAAAATGGGTATTCGCGGACTAAATACCGTTATTAAAAAGTGGGCACCAGATGCCATCCAGACTTGTGACATCTCAAAGTACAGAAATTCAAAAGTTGCTATAGACTGCAGTATTCTTCTTTATAAATTTAAATATGCATCGAGGGTTGAAAACTCTCATCTCATAGGAATCGCAAATAGAATTAAGTTTTATCTTATGAATGGTATACTCCCTATTTTCGTATTTGACGGAACCCCACCAGAAGCAAAAAAAGTAACACTTGTCAAACGCCAAGCTACAAAGGAAAAAATGTATGTTAGGCTGGAAGAGCTTCGAGCAAAAGAACCAGAAACCGAAGAAGAAAATAAAACTATTCAAGAAGAGATAGAAAAACTATTGTCTCAATTAATTGTAATTAAAAAATCTCATGTCGAAGAAAGCAAAGAACTTCTAGAGAAGTCTGGGATTCCTTATTGTACAGCCCCAGAGGACGCCGAAAAATATTGTGCATTTTTACAGAAAAACGGTCTTGTAGATTATACTGTAACTGATGATACAGATGCTAGTACATTTGGATGTCCTGTAATCCTTAAGACATCTATCAATAAAAATATTACAGAGATAAATACAGATTTAATTTTGCAGCGTTTTGAAATGTCACGTGATTCTTTTGTTGATTTTTGTATTCTTTCTGGTTGCGACTACACCGATCCTATACCACAGATAGGTCCAATTACAGCATTTAATTTAATCAAAAAGCACGGCTCAATCGAAGAAATTCTTAAAGCCTTAAACAAAGAAGCGCCAAATTTTAATTACATCGTTTCTAGAAAAATTTTCAAAGAATTTGATTACCAAATTCCAAATAAATTTGAAAAAATTAATGTAGACAAAAAAATACTAATGGATTTTCTAAATTTGCACAATTTTAAAGAAAATGTTATTTCAAAATTTATTAAAATTTTATTTTAATTTTTTGAATTTAATTTTATTTTTTTTCTTTTGTTTATATTAAAATAAATATGTCTGATATGCTTAGTTTGTTCTTCGGTAAGAAGCGCCGTGTGCGCAAGGCCAAGAAGTCGCCTGGTCGCCGCCCAAAGCGTGGTCACTACGTTAAGTCGCTACCAAAGTCCCGCGCGTTCGTAACCGTCCGCGGTCGCAAGCGCAAGCTCCACCGTGGTAAAAACGGCGGTCTCTACTATCGTACCAAGTCTGGTCGTCACTACATCGAGGCGAAGGTTCTCAAGCGCCGTGGCCACCTTCTCTCGCCAAAGAAGCGTCGCGTTCGCCGTGCCGTCAAGAAGCTCCGTCGTCGCAAGCGCCGGAAGCTCAAGATGACCAAGGCTGCTATCGCGGCCCGCCGTGCCTACCGCCTCCGTAGAAAGCGTATGGGTTATTTCGGCACGTGGTAAATGTATAATGTATAATGTATAATGTATAATGTATAATGTATAATGTATAACGTGATGTAATTAAAATAATAAAGCAATTTAGAATTATTTTATTATTTTAATGTAATATAAATGATTACGATTCCTTTAGTTGAGGGAATCCCCGTTATTGAACAAGAACCAGAAGGTATGACTCTTAAAGAGTCTAAAAAGTTCATTTTTAAGGTTTACATTTGTTTACTTTTTCAATTATTCTCGTTTCTAACATGTGTTTCAATTTCTAAATTTTATGACTTAAGAACATTTTATATATCAGACTTAGGTCGCGCTTTTCTTGGGCTTAGTTTATTTTTTACATTTATACCATTATTTGTTTCATGTTGCTGTGAAAGATACTTTGTTACTTTCCCTATAAATTATATACTTCTTTGTTTATTTACATTAAGCACGAGCTATACACTTAGCTCAATCTCGACTTTTATAAACGGAGATACATTACTATTAGCGCTCGGTATAACAACGATAGATACATTAGCTATGACTTTTGTAGGCTTATTGTCATTCTGGGAAATGTATGTATCTTACTTTAATCAGTTTTTAATAATGTTAACAATAAGTTTTATATCGATTGGAATCATAAATGTATTTATAATGAGTAATTATTTACATTTATTTATAGCGTGTACAGGAAGTGTACTATTTTCTGGTTTTATTATTTATGATACAAAAATGATAACAGATAGAACTTATAAAGTCTACAAAAAAGAAGACTTTATAATTGCTTCTATTAATTTGTATCTTGATATAATAAATTTATTTACATATGTACTCCAAATATTATCATTTTCTAATGATTCTAATTGAAATCTAGATCACTTAGTTTAAGATCTTCATGTTTAATAGCAATTATTTTCTCTATAGATCTAACCGTGCTTGGAATTGTTTTAAAATCGTTAACTCCAATTATTTCAATTTTATCATTGATATTAATGTCTATGATACAATTGTCTTTGTAGTCTTCTAATGATTTAATTAGATGTATATATTTTTGTCCTTCGGGATCTGAATGATGAATTTTTGCAAACAGCGTTTCATTCTTAAATATAGTGCTGTATAATTCAATGTCTTCGTTTTTTTCTTTCACTAAGAGACTAAATGTTATCAAGTTAGAAGGTTTCCATTTAAAACAAGAATAATTTACACCCGTTATAATAGGCAAATCATTTGGAATCATAAAAATTTCATCTGTGTCTTTGAAGTCTTCTGCATAAGAATTAATAGATTCTGAATAATCAGTTACAGTAATTGGTGTACTACTAGACTGTATATTATGTTTAAAAGTCTGAGCTTCTGCTACGCGGTCTAGATAAGTAATTCTATTGATCTTACTTCCACAGCAAGAAAATGTATCATAAAGACAGATTTCTTCTGGTTTATAAGAAATATCAAAAATTGTTCCTTGGTAGTATTCGTCTGGGCACATTATGTTAATTTTATAAATAGTCAAATCTTTAAGAATTACTACAGATGTGTTATTGCCATTTTTATCCAAAAACATAAATAAAATAGCTCGTTTTGTGTCCACTGTGTCCTTTTTGTAAAAAATGTATTTAAAATTTCTGAGCTTAAAAATGTATCTTTTTTCTATGTTCACAGAGTTCTGAAGAGGAAAATACATGTCTCCTTTTCCAGTCCAACTGTTATTTAGTAAAAACACAATTTGTTTTTTAAAGTTTTCATCTGTGATCTCTGATTGCATTATTATAATATATAATCTTGTGGTCTCTTTAAATAAATTTAAAGGTAACGTATTATTCATTAGTATTATGTCTTTTACCTCAAAAGAAGAAACTCTTGTAAATTTTTTATTAAATTATTATAAAACTAAAATAAGTCTTTTTAAGGATATAATTTATCAAAATACTCCGTTAAGTCTGAGACTTCTTGATTGGTTAGTAACAAATTACGCTAAAAAGTATAATATAATATATCCACTTGGTAATTCGGGTGAAATTATATATTTTAATATATACCTCGATTACAAAAACCAGTTAAAAGCTTATTCAAAAAAATTTTTTGATCCATTTTGTAGACAAAAACGTCTTATTATAAATACAGTAACTTTTAAATGGAGAGAATATACAGAAGAAAGCATTTCAGATACAGAAATAGTTACAACTGTTGGTCAGCTTAATTTTTTTAGATGGTTTATAGATAACAAGATACTTGATTATGCATTGTCAAATATTAAATTTATAGACGCAGACATGATAAATACCATGGCTTCTAAAAAGAAAGGTAAACGATCAGTGCTTTCCCCGAGTGCAGTAAAGGGTATATATACTAACAAATGCAATGTTACGATTAAATTTAAACCCTAGTAATTTAGAGAAATAATTTATTTATAATTATAAAATGGAACATCCATTGAATATTTGGCTAAAATCAACTGGAAAAATGGTAACAGATTCGAGTAAACAAACTATTACTCATTTTATGTTTGACGGAGGGAAACTAGACATATCAGAAGATCACGAAACGTTCCAGATTATGTACAGTAAGTATATAAAATATAAAAACTGTATAGTAGAAAGAAAAACTGAATTTTTTAAGTTTTTTGTAGACTTTGATATACTTTCAGAAGAAATAATAAATCTAGAAGAATATGTGATTCTTATACAAAACACATTGAGTAATTTGTATAAAAATAATTCTTTGGTTTGTATAGTAACGGGGGCTGATAAAAATAAAGAAATAACTAAAAATGGAACAGTTTATTTTAAGCAAGGATTTCATTTACATTGGCCTGACATAATTGTAGACAAGACTACATCATTGGCTATTCGTAAAAATCTTATAGTAAATTTAACTAATGTTTATGGGAAGAATGAAAAACACTATGACTCTTGGGAAAAAATAATAGATCGCTGCGTTTATGAAAATAATGGTCTCAGACTAGTTGGTTCAGATAAATGTACGATATCAGACGGTATTAAAAACTACGAAGAGAGAATTTATATACTTAAGGATGTATACAATGGGACCAAAAGAGATGAAGCTTTATTTGATTTTTATAACAAAGATACATTTCAATTGGTTAAGAATACTAGCATAAGATGTGAATCTAAAAGTATAACAGAGGTACAAGGTCTTGTTGAATATGTAGAAACAGAAGAGAGTACTGAAAGTAATTGTGGAAATCTTATAACTCTTTCTAGAAGTTCACAAGAGTACATAGCTATTGAAAAATTTTTTAAACTTCATGCTGTTGGTTATCGCGTAGAAGATATCCGTGCTATTTCACAAGTAAAAGACAAATGTATGTATTTAATAAACTCGAAGTCTAAGTATTGTCAAAATAAACAGGACTTTCATAGTAATAATCACATTTATTTTAAACTAAGTCCAAGTGGACTTTGTCAGAAGTGTATGTCAGAAAATCATGGTATTCACGGCCCGTGCAGAGAGTTTCAAAGTAGTTGTGTGCCAATTACAACTTCTCTTGAAAGTGCTCTTAATTGGAAAAAACCAAAAACTAAAGAAATCAAAAAACCTCAAGATTTTAGCCTTCCTGGGCTACTAGAAAGACTTGAAAATAATATAACAGGTAAAGATGCCTTTATGGGACCTGGAAAAAAGAAGTAAATAGTACCACTGAAAGTCCTATTAAAATAGCAATTACGACTTTTCCACTTAAGTTTGTAACCCCTGATTCTACTAAATATGGAAACGAATTACCCAAAAGTTCAGTAAACTGACTTGAGCTAGTAATAAGATAAGCTATAATCACAAGTAAAATAATTCTTACATTCTTCTCTTCTGATATCTTAGCAAAGAGCGAACTATTTACATCTAAATTTAAATTCTGATTTACATTTCCTTTTTGTTTGCCCCTTGATAAGATACTTTTTGGACTTTCAGCTTCAATTTCTTCTGTTATTTCTTCTTGTTTACCATTTAGATCTTTTACAGAACATTCAAACTGCGACATATTTAATAAATAAAACGATTTAATTGTAACTTTTTAAACGAAACAATAATTAGTTTTAAAAATAAAAATAAAATGTATATATAAAAGTAAATAAAATGGGCATAGACAACGTTGCTATTAAAACTTTTAATTCAACAGGATCACAGTCTGTATGTAGAGCCAATGAAGCAGACGAAACAAAGCTAATTGAATCAGAGTTTCTTACTAAGTGTACAACTGAATACATTAATGGATCTGGAATGAGTTTTATATCTGGGAGTATTAATTTGACCCAACTCAAAGCTTCTAAACCATATGAAACATTTACACTACCAAGTGATGTAGATGCAATAAGTGAAATAACTCTTCAAATGTCATTCGGTTCATCTGGTGGAGGCGTATCTTCTACATTTATTTTAGATCTTATAAGCAAAGTAGAAATTAAACTAGGCAATTTAGTAGTTCAGACTATTCTACCAGGTGATATTTATGCCAGAAATTTAACAGAATCAGGATATGTAGTAAGTGTAAATACATACCAGTCAGCTTCAAGTGGTTTATACGCAACCGCGGATAATATTGATTTTGCGCTTTCTATCCCGTTCACTGGAAGATCAACTGGTGTAAATAAATCTTTTTTACAAGCAGGTGCTGTAACGAACAATTTAACAATGAAAGTTTATTACAATAGTCTCGGTGCTACCGGGGTTACACGACTAGCTGCTACACATCCAGCTAGTATATCAACCGGGGTGTGCGTTTTTAGTCATTCTATGACTTCTACAGAAAAGAATTTTATAGCAAAGAATATAATAAATAGACCAGTTAATACTTCTCAGTCTGTTGCATACAGTGTGTCTTCTGTGGCTGGCCCTGTTACAATCGATTTAAGCTCTATTAATATAAATGTATCTCATATATTATTAACTTTAGATAATAGCATATTTAATTCTAGCGGAACCGCGTCGGCAGGACCTGGCAGTGGAACCCTCTCGGGTACAACCTGGTCGGCTATCAGCGCCGACGGTACCGGCGTCGCAAATACTGAATTAGGAGTTGCACCAGGTTGGTTAAAGTCGGCTGAATTGATATTGGGAAATGATAGAACAGGAAGTGTTCCAGGATCTTGTCTTACAACTAATAAATTAGAACTTTTCAATTTGACAAGTATTTCGGCTAATCGAAATATTTACATATTAAAGTTAGCCGGCTCCGCTTTTAGCACGGCTGGTATTCCATTTTCGAGACTAAATAACAAAAAGTTAGTAATTACTTATGCGGATGGCTTTACGCTTTTTCCTTATGGAACCGGTGGTACTACAGTAGCTGTGTCTAACATAAACGTAACCTGCTGTGGAACACAGATTCAGAGTACAGTTGGCGGTACTATTTCGTTTTCTGCTTAAACAATTTAAATAAATCAAATAAAATCATTTAAATTAAATAATTTTAACTACGTATTAAATTTAAAATTATTTTCTTTTATAAATTGTAAATACAAATGTCTGGAGCTGTAGCTGCTCATGCTGCTTATAATGGGTCTGGTACCCAAGGTCTTGCTGTAACTAATAAGATTCATGATGATGACGGCGACGTTATGTCTGTCTTCTGGAACAAGAATGATACTACTCGTCAGCTACTTTATGGTTCGTCTATCATTGAAATCCCCGCGTCCGGTAGCGGTGGAAATCTCACCGCGGGAGGTAATCAGATTTTTACTGTAAACAATGACATAGACGCCCTTGGTGATTTATATCTTCAGATTACAACAAGCTCTACCTCGTCGTCTCTAGAACTTAAAGCATTTGATCTGTTAGCTTGTATTAAAAGAATTGAATTCATGGTTGGTACACAAGTATGGCAAACACTAGAAACTAATGATATAGGCGCATTGAATATGACAGAGATGTCTGAGGATGCATTTGAATCTTTTACTTTAGCTATGTCGGGTGGTTTTCTTAAAAACGGCAGACGAAACACGGTCAGTGCTACTTATGGCTCTACTTCAACGTCTTTTGGTCTGCGTGCGGGCGGGTCTGGAGATGTTACTGGTGTATTACGTATACCGATGTTATCTAGAAGTGTTGGTCCAAAGCTCTCCAAATTCACAGATATTTCTGAAAACTCTTATCTTCTAGCGGGCGCCCCCCACCAAGCTGTAAAGATTAGAGTTTACATGGCTGGCACAAAGCCATCCTCTTTGAGCGCCGTGACTGGTTTTGATCTTAAATTATTTGGTCAGTGCGTTGTAATGTGCAACGAAGAGCGCGAACAGATTAAAGCAATGCCCATGGGTCTACCAAAGAGACTAAAGATGACTCAGAACACCACAAAGACGACTACTGTATCATCCGGTGCCTCGCCTGTAACCGTCCCCCTTGATCTTGATCACTTTTCACTTTTTGCTTCGCATATAATACTCTATGTAAAAGGATCGAGTGCTATTACAAATAGCAGTATCAATACCGCTGAACTTAAATTAAATTCTAGCTCATTTTCGGGAACTCTAGATGGACCTTTATTAACTGGGTCAGCGGCTGACGCATTAGGGCTCTATTCCAATGGATTTTTCATAGACGGTGCTAATGTAACAGATAACTTTTATGTATTCCCTCTGGCTTCGCATGCATACGGCGGTTCGTCTGTTCCTCTAAATAGATTTGATAATATCAGAATGGAATTAAGCGTCGCGTATGTGGGTTCGGGTACTCTTACAGTAAGCGCCACTTGCGTTGGCGAGACTACTGCCCTTTACAAGGGTGGCGCTGCTTCGCTAGCTATGTACTAAATACATAAATTAATTCAATTAAATAATTTCATTTAAATTAAATAATTTTAACTACGTATTAAATTTAAAATTATTTTCTTTTATAAATTGTAAATACAAATGTCTGGAGCTGTAGCTGCTCATGCTGCTTATAATGGGTCTGGTACCCAAGGTCTTGCTGTAACTAATAAGATTCATGATGATGACGGTGACGTTATGTCGGTCTTCTGGAATAAGAATGATACTACTCGTCAGTTACTATTTGGTTCGGCTTTCGTAGAAGTTCCAACTAGTGGCGGTTCCGGTACAAGTAATATTACTCAGAACAATAATGTAATTTTTGATGTAAATAATGACATCGATTGTTTAGGCGATATGGTTTTAAATGTAAAATATACAAATACCTCCTCCTCTTCTACCCAGACTATCAACCAACAGCAACTTGCAAAATTAGTAACAAGAATAGAAGTTCAGGTTGGTACTCAAATTTGGCAAACTTTTGAAAACGCAGATCTTCTAGCTCTTGCTTCGACTGAGCTATCTTCTGGATCTTTTGCAGATTTTTGCTTTCAGACTACAGGCGGCGTGGGAAAAGATAACCAGTTTACTAATGCCGGGCCAGGTACTGTTGCTACAAGTGGAGTCGCAAACGCATATATTCCAATTAAATTATTCACGAAGACTCTAGGTCCTCGTCTTGAAAATTTTGCAGAACAGACGGAAAGTGGTTATCTAATGGCCGCTGCTCCACATCAACAGGTTAAAGTAAAGGTTTATACAACTGCACAGACGTCGCCAAACCTCGGTAGTATTGAATTAGCGTTATATGCTAAAAATCAGGTTATGTGTAACGAAGAGCGCGAGCAAATGAAGGCGATGCCCATGGGTCTACCAAAGAGAATTAAAATGACACAAAATAAGAGTTACGTAACTACGACAGCCAACCTGGCTACACTAGATATAGATCTAGATATTTTTTCTTTGTATGCGTCGCATATTATAATAAGTATACCTTGGACCTTCTCGCATGCGAACACGGCTGCTTTTTATTCAGGTTATGCTGAACTTCTTTTAAATTCTTCTTCTTTCTCCGGTAAGTTACCTCTAGGACTTCTTAAGTTAACGGGTCCGTCTATGGGATTATTTACAAATGAATACTGGGATTCGAATGCCAACACTTCTTCTAATTTAACTTTTGTATTCCCTCTGGCTTCACATGCATACGGTGGTTCGTCTGTTCCTCTAAATAGATTTGATAACATTAGACTTAAGCTAACTGGTCTACCAGGTACTAATGGTGTAGCTTCAGGTGCTACTGTGAATGTCACTTGCGTTGGTGAGACTACTGCCCTTTACAAGGGTGGCGCTGCTTCGCTAGCCATGTACTAAATACACAAATTAATTCAATTAAATAAATTCATTTAAATTAAATAATTTTAACTACGTATTAAATTTAAAATTATTTTCTTTTATAAATTGTAAATACAAATGTCTGGAGCTGTAGCTGCTCATGCTGCTTATAATGGGTCTGGTACCCAAGGTCTTGCTGTAACTAATAAGATTCATGATGATGACGGTGACGTTATGTCGGTCTTCTGGAATAAGAATGATACTACTCGTCAGTTACTATTTGGTTCGTCTGTTATTGAAATTCCATCTAGCGGTGCAAGTACCGTAGACTTTGGTCAGTCTAGACTTTTTACCGTGAATAACGACATAGACTGCCTTGGTGATATGTATTTAGAAATAACAGGCGCCCTACCAACTTATACGGTGTCCGTATCCAATATATCTCCCATTACTCAAACACCAAAAGCTTTCGCGCTTCAAACTTTTATAAATCGTATTGAAATTCAGGTTGGTACACAAATTTGGCAAACTATAGAAAATTCAGATTTAAGAGTTGTTAATTCAACTGAAATGACATCTGATTTTTTCACGGAAACAAGCTCCTTAACAACTCCGTCGGCCACAGGAAGCTCGGAAACTGCGTGGGTAGTAATCCCATCTCTAACCAAAACTTTAGGACCCCGTTTCAGTAAGTTTACTAATCAGACAGAAGATGGTTACCCAATGGCCGCTGCTCCCCATCAGAGTGTAAAGATTAAGGTTTATTTCAGAGATGATTTCCCAACTTCATTACATACTGCTGTTCCGGTAGGTATTGGGGTGGCCACCGACGTTACTACTCAAGAAGACGTACCCATTCAATATAATATAACCGCTGTCACCCTCCCCCTGGCCGTCGGAGCAGAGATACTTAAGACACCCGCGAACGCCGCACTAACTTCATGCAAACTATATGCAAAGCAACAGATTATGTGCAACGAAGAACGCGAGCAAATGAAGGCTATGCCCATGGGTCTACCAAAGAGACTAAAGATGACTCAGAATTCATATACATCTGATCTGGGGTCGTCTGCTATTAAGACAATTGAATTAGATCACTTTTCTTTGTATGCGTCGCATTTAATAATATCTGGTAACGCAGGAGTTGGTGTAAAATTAACAAGCGTAGAATTAAAATTAAATTCTAGCTCATTTTCAGGTCAGTTACCCGGTGTTTTACTAGATTCTTGTACATCTGATTCACTAGGTCTTTATTCAAATAAGTATATATACGGTGATGGAACATCGCCTTCGGTTATTAAAGTCGAGGAATTTGGAATAGGAACTTATGTTTTCCCTCTTGCTGCTACTGCTTTCGGCGGGTCGTGTGTTCCTCTAAATAGATTCGATAGCATTCGCCTAACTTTAACATTTACCTCTCCTCCGGCTAGCGGTTCTTCGACATTCGTAAACGTAACGTGCGTTGGCGAGACAACCGCGCTCTTCAAGGGTGGTGCGGCTTCTCTAGCCATGTACTAAATATAAATGAATAAATGTAAATGAATAAATATAAGTGAATAAATGTATTGTATAATTTATTTAAATTTAAATAAACAATACAATGCAGTACAATTGAATTAAATTAATTTAAAAAAAAAATAAATACATTTATAATAAATGTCAGGCTCAATTGCAGCAATAGCAGCTTATGACGGCACGGGTACACAAGGTTATGGAACGACTGATAAAAGTTTACCAGGTGTAAAGTCTGTTTTTTGGAATGAAAATGATACAGATAAGTATTATGTCAACGGTTGTAGTTTTTCAGAAGTATCGTCTAACAAAGGAGCGATTACATCACCCGAGACTGTAGTGTTTACATTTGACAATGACTCAGATGCTATTAATGATTTAACTCTTGTAATAGAAAGAACAGGCGAGCTGGAAGTTGGTAGTGACACTCCTCATTATCATATGTTATTTTTTGTAGAAAGAATAGAAGTATGTATTGGAAATCAAGTAATATGTACAATAAATACCGCTCAATTGGTAAAAGAATTTTTTGACGCAGCTGATTACAGTCTATTTACTAATTATGTACCAACTTTTACAGATACTGCAACTACGGGAGTTAGTACTCAAAGAATTAATTTGAATATATTTAGAATGTTGTCTAACAGTGGTATGGATTCTTCTTATTTGATGAGTTGTGCAAATAATCAAACTCTGCAAGTAAAAGTTTATCCGCAGAATTTTACAAAAACTAACTTTAATAATTATGTGAACATTACTGCTAATTCTACTGTAGCTCTAACAACTTTAATAGACCCTGGGTTTACATTTAGTTTATACGCTAATAAATACTCCATGACAAATGCTGAAAGAGACTTTTTAAGAAATCAAGTAGTTCCGAAAAGAACAAATATTACACAGTATGCAGAATTATCGTCAGAAGCAAAACCATCGGGTACAACATTAAATGCTGGTTCTACTTTAACTATAAATTGCGATCACTTTAATTTATATACATGTAATCTTTACATCTTAGGATTATGCAATAACCAACTTTCTAATTTAGGCGGTTTTGATGTAGAACTTTATTTAAACTCTACATCTTACTCTGGAATTCTGCCTTATTCAATATCATTTAATCAACCACATGTTTGGGCTATATCAGAGGGTATTTCAAATAGATTTTTTTATTATAAAATACCAATTGTAAAAAATGCTCACATGGAAGAGACAGATCAGGCTTACGTACCATTTAGCAAATTTGATTCTATTCGTGTTGTATTGACTGCCAAAAAAGACATTACAGTTGCTAGTTTCTCAGACTTTTTCAATACCTTAACCGTTGTCGCAGAGGGTAAATGTACAGCTTTATATCAAGATGGCGCTGTAGTATTTAATAATTACTAAATACATTAAATTACATTACGTTAAATAAATCAGATACACTTTATAAATTTCCAATCTAGATCTTTACATATTCCTTTCCATATATTTTCTTGTTCAAATAGTTTTTCTCTGCTCTTTAGAAGAGGAAAGTAAATTAGATATTCATGTTTGTTAAGTAGTTGAAAAAATTTATATAAAGTATAAGAATAGCTTAAAAAGTTCTTTCTATTTCTTGGACAGTGCTTTTCAAACGGTTCTTGAATTTCATTAAACATTTCTATAAGCTTATTCTCTAATTCTTGACATATATGCAATTGTTTATTACCGGTTATCTTATGAATGATATTTGGTATATGTTCATAGTATTTGTTTAATTTTAATTTTTTAAGAAATTCCTTGATTTTATAATACGTAATCAAAGTTTTGTCTGTGAGGCGTTCTTTTTTGATTTCTAAAATTAGTAATTGAATTACTTCTTCTGGTACATTTGTTCCTTCTCGACCTTGTATCTGGGTTATCCATTCTTTGAAATGATTAGTTCGTTTATAACTATATGGTTTTGTATACTCATGATTTTCAGCATGATTCCATTCTGGAAGTTCTGAAATATTAAAAGTTTCAGTTAGACCACAATTGTAACAAATTAGTAGTCCAGACGATGAGTCATGAATAGTACTACATTGACAGTCTCTACAAATGTAACTATTTTGCCTTTTTTCTATATATACACTAGATTCTTTTGGAAAACATTTTGCCATATATCTTTTGTACATTTCTTCTTTATTATTAGTAGAATCTAATGAGATGTACTTAAATATCTCGCCGTCATTATTGCATTCTGTTGTATGCTCCTCTGAGTCTATTTCTCTTATAAAATCCATAGATCTAAAAAGATAATCAGAAAGTTCTCTATCTGTCTCTAAGTCGTTTATTTTTTCCTCTAAATGTTTTATTTTAGCTTCAATTTCCCTGTTAAATTTATTAACAGTTCTAGCTTTGTATAATAAATTTAACTCGGATTTGTACTTATTTATATTTTTTTTATCTTTTTCTATGTTTTCTATTGTTTTATCATGTTTTGCTAATATAGACATTCTGGCATCTGTATGAGCTGTTTTTTTAGAAATCTTAAAAGAAGACATTATAAATTAAATATTTTATTCTTTTAAACACATTTTTAAATTCAAGACATTTAATTTAAAAATATATTTTATAATTAAATGTGATGTTGATATCTTATTCAAAAATTTTTACTGTTAAAGCCATTAGAAATCTGTGTAGAATAAAGGGTATACGTTATATATCAAATTATAATAAAGATTATCTTTTAGTCTTATTAAAAAAATATAACGCAGCTAAAATTATTCAGAGTGGTTTAAGAAATAAGACAATAAATGAAAAAACTTGTCCTATATGTCACGAATCTCTAAAGTATCCTTTTATTTCTATAAAAGTAAATGATAAGTTTTTTTATTACGATTTTTATACATTCGTCGAATATTTAAATAAAACACAAGACTTTAGAGATCCGTGTACAAGACAAATTATAAAAGATAATAAATTAATGCAAATTAACAAATTAATAAGATACTACTATGGAAAGACTACTAATAAGATACTTATTTCAAAAAGTATGATTAAAAATACAGATTTAAATATAATAACTTACTGTCTATATGACATCTTAAACGAAGTTCAAAATAAATATATGACTTTAGAGGAAATATATAATAATATATTACCAAGATTCATATATTACATTAATTACCTAATTAAAAATCATTCAAGAGAAGACTCTCAAATAATACTAAAAGCTTGCAGAGAATCTATGGACAACAAAGTGATACTCGATTATATTCAACTAATGGAGGTCATAAATTACTAAAAAATATTAATATAAAGAAAACTTACAATGTAATATAAAGAATCAAATGACTGATTTTTGCAAAATTTGCGATCCTAAATGCAAACACAATGATTGTATATGTAATGAAAACTTTAGTAATTTTTATGACACATACAATGAGCTACAAAGTATAACTCAACTTGAAAAGTTTAATTTAGTAAAAAACTGGGGTATTTCAACTATGACGGTCTGTTGTAGTTTCAATAGCAACATAAATTTAGAAGAGTATATAAATGTTTATTGTTCAGAAATAACAGGTAAAACTTTTTATAATTGTATAAATACATACACGGGTGTAAAGTATCAATCTAAAAATAGGGTATCTATCAAGATATTTTCAAATGGGAATATGCAGTTAGCCGGAGTATTAAATGTCATGTCGGCTACATACGCTATAAGAAAAATATATAGAAGACTATGTAACCTTTCAGCGTTTGCAACTGAGGCTTTTATATCAAATGTAAGAATATGCATGATAAATTCAGACTTCAAGATAGACAAAAATATAAAGCAAACAAATGTTTGTAAATTTTTAGATTCAAAAGAAATGGAATCTGTTAAGATGTATTCATTTAATCCAAGTAAATACCCGGGTATAAATATTAAGTTTTCAAATCCTATAAATCAAAATATTATAACTTGTGCAATGTTTAGACCGGGTAGTATTATAGTTACAGGTGGAAATGATATAAATGCATATAAATTTGTATTAAATCAAATTTTTATTTTGTTGCAAAATAATAATGATTTTTTATATTAATGCTGACTTTATATCAAATAAATAATATAATAGATTCAAATATTTCTTGTAATGTATCTCATAAAATAATAAGTACATTCACAAATAAATGTTATATATATTCTTTTATATCAAATTTTTATAAGAATAATAAAGTTTTTGACAAATGCACTATTATTGTAGCAATGATTTACATGAATAGATATAATAAAATTTGTAAATTAACAAATGCAAATATTAAACCAGTTTTAGAAACATGTTTAATATTGGCCAATAAATATTGTTCAGATTTAGAAATACAGGACTCTGGTCCTTTAGAAGTTCATTTACTAAATACAATAAACTGGAATTTATATATTTCAGAAGAAGAATATAATTATTATCAAAAAGTTATAATGTCTTTAATAACTTCTATTTAATTTTCCTTAATTGGTTCTAATGTTTTACTTGGTCCTGGTTCGGAATTTGTTACTTCTTCTAATTTAGGGGTATCTTCTTTTAATTGAGGTTTGTCTTGTTCTGGGTTAGGGTGTGGTTTAGTCATATTTTCGACCTTTTCTGCTAATTCGTTTACCTTGTTGTATAATTTATAAATCAAAAATGCTAAAACAGCTAATACGCATACAAAGAGAATTGTGTAAACTAGACTAGAGTCTTCTGCTACTTTAGTATCGCTACCCATTTACATTATTGTAAATGTTTAAAATATTAATAAAAAAACGCATTACTCAGGGTCATCAATTTCGTTGTCGTCACTCGGGATGTCTATTCCTGTAAAGAATGTAGTTCTTTTAAGTGTTATGCCAGAATTAATTGGATATTCTCGTGTACCCTGTTGTATAATTTTAATATTATTATTTGTAAATATAGCCATGAAGTAATCTTTTGTAAACTGTTCCCGTGGCAAATTATTTTCTCGGCAGTGATCATTGAACGCTTGAGAAAATACTTTCATTGGTACATACAATTTCTTATCAAATACTACCTTACCAGATTTCAAGAAATTTTGCAGTGAATTTGTAGTCTGTTCCATTTCTTCTTTATTTTCATGGAAGTATCTTGGTAATATATTCCAGATACCCTTTTTGCCATGTGTATTCAGTGCAGAATAGTATCCTCGAATACATAATTTCATTATAAAAGGAAGTTCTTTAAGCAATTTTTTATCTATTTCTGTGTCAGTGTTCATTACTTTCTTCCAGAAATTCACAACAGCTGTTCTACGTGATACACTTTCTGAATTATTTTTGTATCTCATTATTTTATTACCTCCCATAGTCATTGGTACTTTCCAGTCTATTGTTTCATCATTTTTGTACTTTTCTGAATATGTATTTCTACCACCCTCTACAATAAGCTGCCAATCCGTCTGTTCCATCTTAAAATTTTCAGCTATCTCGGGTGCAAGTACCATAAATTTATTAGCATGTGGTTTAATACCATACTTTGCGTCTATATTATTAGCTATTACTCCCACGTCTTCTTCATCATAAAATTTCTGAAGAATCTTCATTAAAATTGTACTTTTTCCAGCACCTGCTTGACCAAGTAGATAAAGAAGTACTTGCCAGTTATCTAATTCTCCGATGTCAAAGCACATTCTCCCCATGAATGTACACAACCATCTCTGAACTTCTTCTGTAAATTCTTGATATTCTAACAAGCTTTTAAAGGTAGGGCAATAATCTATTATTTTGAACCAGTCTTCTTCTCCGTATTGTGAAAAGTTATCGAAGTTTGAATCATGATATTTACATGCAACTGAAAAATTAGTAATATAAGGATGAGATTCTCCATAAGGAACAAATACATCTGTATAAACAGGTGTTTCATCGGGACCTGCGATGTTATATTTTGTTATGTAATTTCCGTTTTTGAATGCAAAAAGGTGTCGATCTTTTACAAGAGTTGGTAACTCTGGACCAACAAATTCATTGAAATACTTTTCAGCATTATTAATATTACTGCCGCCACTTGCTGTTGCATTTTTCCACTGATTAAAATTTATTTTATGATCGGTTTTTTGATATATGTATTCTTTAATAGAACACTGCTTCTTCCAAGCATGTGTATTATTACCATATTTTATAAGAGGTTTATAAAGATTACCGCCGCATTTTGTAAATCCTTCTTCTGAAATAGTTTCTAAAAAGTACAAAAGAAGACATTGATAAGGCGTCTTTTTAGAATCATCCGTAAATCTTGTGTATTTAAACAAAACATCTGGATCTTCATTATATAATGAATTATGCCCAGGTTCACATGTTTTAAACAAAAGATATGTATCCCGGATAAGTCTTTCTGAGTAAAAGATGACCTCATATAATTTATCCCAGCGCGAAGAATATTCTTCGAAATCTTCTATACACTTTTTAAATTTAGTGTATACTAATGTAGCTTCAAATATAGCTTTTTCTAGTTCTACTTGGAGAACAGATGTGTCTATACCGTCTATAGAAGTTATATTTAATCTTTTACATGCTTCTTCTATTGGATTTCCCTTACTAACTGTCCATTTAGCACTTAGATCTTCAAAATATTTCATAATTTCATCATTGTCTGCATTTTTAACTCTTTCTTTTATTTCATTACTCCAAGGACGGTTAGCTTCAAGAATAGACATCAGCTGATATAATTTTATATAAAATATTTTTTTATATGATTTTTTAGTGAATAATAATTTTAGAAATTTATACTCGTTAATACCTGTAAAAAAATAATATTTTCTTATTAATAATGAAAAAATGAAAACGCTAGCGTTTCTTGTTTTCAACAAAAATGGTGAAATTAGCCAAAAAAACACGACACAGCGTGTATTCGACCCGTGTTGTTTTCAAGAATACAAACATTATAAAAGATATGATGAATATATAATCTTATATAATGTTGAACCCAATTGTAAAAATCTAACAGTATTTTATTTTACAGAAGATAAATACACATCTGATGTAGCACTTTTAAAAGTTAATAACAGCGATATTAAAAATTTAACTTATAAGATGTATGCAAAACAGATATCTAAAATCAAGTATGAACCAAATGATTATTACTCTGATTCTGATTCAGAGATAGATGATATTTCTCCGTTTGTATATTGATTATTTAGCTTTTAGAGCTTTATTTATAGTTTTTTCTCGACCTTCTATGTAGATATAATCGTGTACAAATTTTGCTTTTTCTTCTGCAGACATTCCATGAGTTTTGTCTGTATCTTCAGAGAAATACTTATACAACCTGTCATATACATCTCCTTTTGTAATTTGCTTAGTACTTTTTGTACTCTTAAGTTCAAAAGAGGCTGTATCTATGTTACACATATCAAGTTCATTTGCCTCCATAAAAGTCAAAACTTCTGCCTGTTTTTCTTGCTTAATCTTAGTAAGTTCTTTAATTTTATCTTGTAGAGGTTTTATTTTCTTTTTAAGCTCTTTTATCTGAGTGTCTAGTTCGCTATATTGCGTGACGTCATTTTTAAAGAACTGAATTTCTTGGTCCGAAACGTTAAGCATTTATAATTTTAAATTAGTTATTTTTTTATATTAATTACCGAGTTTTTCGCAAATTGAATACAAATAAAATGCATTTAGTAACAGTAGAACTGTTATTATTATGCAATAAAATTTAATAGGAAATGTAACATCATTTAACGTCTCTTTTATTTTTGTCTGACCCTGTTCGTCCAAAAGTTTTGATAACATCTTTACTATTTATTTATATTTTTAATCGCTGAATGCACCGCCATCGTCAAAATCTTCATAGTCTTCACCAGAGTCATAATTGTCGATGTCAAATGTATTATCGCCTTCATCTTCTGAATCAGATTCTGCGTCAGATGGTAGTATTTCTTCTTTTGGTTTGTTTTCATTTTCATTTTCATTTTCTTCCAGTTCTTCCTGATCGTCCCCTGCAAGTAAAAAGTGCTTTTTCTTAATTTTTTCAGATTTCTTCTTTTTCTTTTCAATTATAATAGGTTCTTTCTTAAGAACAGCTAAATAATCCGGATAATCAACAAGTTTTATAGGAAATTCGGTTTTCTTAATTACACGGGGTACACATTTATTTTTAATGCGATGTTTTAAACTTTCAAGAGTTTCTTTATCCTCAAAATATAAGTCAAAGTTAAGTTTTCTAAGTAAAAAATTAATGTTTGAAATGTAATTCCAGCGATATTTTTTTGAAAACTTTTGCGTAATTTCACATAGGTGTATATATTTTTGAAGATCATCTATGTAAAGTTTTTCAGGATCGATTTTTTCTTTTTCGATGTGTACTTTGTGTTTCTTTGTTTCGACGCAATTTATTTCGGAGATGTATTCACAAATGTTCATGTCACACCTTGTTTTCTTTTTAGACTCTATCATAGCGTGACCGCATTTGTAAACATCCCATTTCTTATTGTCTGCGAACTTCTGGTAATAAAAAGCAGTGTAACCACATTCGCACTTCATTTTTTACAATTATGTATTAAACTTAAAGTTTAAATACAATTAAAAAATGTAAAATTTTTATGGAAGACGATAAAATAACTTATATACAATCTCAGGAGATGTACTATTTTAAGTGTCCAAATTGCAATTGTTTATGTCAAGTACACATCTCTGATATTAAATGTGGAATATTTAGACATGCAGTGCTTAAATCTAATAATGAATTTATAAACCCTCATACATCAGAAGAGGAATGTAAAAGACTTAAAATGTCAAACCTTGTTTATGGGTGTGCTATGCCTTTTAAATTCGACGGAAAAACTGTAGAAAAATGTGGATACATTTAAAGATATAATTTATAAAATATTATAACATATTATAATATGTTGACAAATATTATTCAATATGAACCTAAAACAGACTGGGAAAATAATTGCAAGATAGATATGAACATTAGGGATTTACAAGAAAAATATCCTAATGGTTGTAATTGTTGTGGAAAATTTTATGGAAGACCAGATTTTTATAGATTAGTTTCTAGTCATTTCAAAACTAAGAAACATTATGAAAAATGTTTAAGAATAGCAGATGAAAAATTTAAAACTGATTTTAAAGAAGTTTCAGATATAAATAGAGATTTTGAAGAAAAATGTAAAGAAAATAGATATCTAAAACAAATGATTTATGAACTTAGAGAAGAAAACAAAGAGCTTAGGAATGAAATTTCTAAATTAGTTATCCCTGTTTCTAAAAATTTAATAGATATTTAAAGATATAATTTATAAAATATTATAAATGGACCGTGTAGCACAGCTAAAAAAGATTCAAAATGAATGCAAACAAATTTTTGAAAAGAAAAATAAAGACTACGGCGATGCATTTGCTCAACACGGTACAGTAGGAGTCTTAGTAAGAATTTCAGATAAGATGTCTAGATTCACAAATATTTCAAAAAGAGGTCTTGAAATTTCTGTTTCAGATGAAACTCTTAAAGACACGCTTATGGATCTTCATAATTATGCTGCAATGGCAATAATGTGTATAGAAGACAATGCAGAAATCAGCATGGTTTAATTAAAATTATTACATAAAAAAATAATATATAGGTAACACTACATAGTATAATATCGAATACTATGCAGAGTTGCTCAGAAATGGCAAATTTTGTATTTGATACTATTCAAGCTGGAAATCTGAATGATATAGAATTTTCTTCTGAGACTGGTGAACCTCTCAGAAAATTTCACAACTGGATAAAACAGCAGTTAATCTTTGAATCAAAAAGAATAACAAACGGGTCAAAATTATTGGATGTGGCTGTTGGAAGAGGCGGAGATATATTTAAATGGTCAAAGGCTAGATTTAAGTACGTAACAGGGTTTGACAGTGATGCTAAATCTATATATGAAAAAAATGATTTTGATGGCGCAATTAAAAGATTTAACAGTGTGAAGTCTGAAGTGAATATGCCTAAGTGTTACTTCTGGCATATGTCTGCAACTGATCCGTTTATATTAAATTTGCTAAATGGTAAAGATCATAATACTATTTATGACGTGGTATCTTGTCAATTTTCATTTCATTACTTTGTAGAAGACATAAATGTAGTCCTTAATATGATATCTAAAAAGTTGAAAAGCAAAGGTATATTTATAGGTACCGCTGCAGACGGTGATCTTATAAAACAAAATCTTAAAAACTCACCTGATCTTACAAAAAGTGCTATAAACCTAAAATACATCTCTGAAGATATGTATGAATTTTCATTAAACTCCGAAAAAACATCTCGAGAGACTTACTTTGAATATCGAGGTGTTTCAAGAGAATACTATTTATCAAAAGCTTTTCTGATTGACAAATGTAAAGAATTTAATATGTATCCAGTACGTATTTTAAGTTTCCACGAATGGAATAGTACTTATACGGGTGTGCAAATGTCTAAAGAAGAAATGGCTTGTAGTTTTTTAAATTTTAGCTTCGTGTTCCAGAAGTATTAAGCTTCTGTGCGCTTCTTTAAATATTTCTTGTAATTGTATATCTCTCTCCAGTGGTCGTCTATTCCGGGGCAAGACGTAGAACCGAATATAGAACATGCTTTACAAAAAGAATCATTTGCGTATACCTTGAAGCTTTGTGCTTCTTTAATTATCTTTAGATATTCTACAGGAGATGAGTTTTCATTAGAGCATGTTATGATTTGTTCCATAAAACTTGTCATAACAGTCTGAATAAGTCTCCATATATTATTGTATGCTATTATTTTCTTAGTTTTTTTGTCAACTTGTTGCAAAGTACGTTTCCATTGATCTTTTGTAATTTCCCCGAGAAGATACCTAACACGTAGGTTTCTGAGCTCAGCTTCATTATTTTCATCGTGTTGAGCATGAGTAAGTTTGTACTCAACATGTCTATAGAATCTGTAAAGAATCTGGAAGCAAATCACAATATTCTTATCATTGTGAAAAACATTCGACGCTATTCTTGTTATGGTGTAATCATCAAGAGCTACACCACACATAATTTGTCTATTTGCTTCATATGGATTACGATTTATCTGCTGACCAGTTTCTCTCATCCAGCGAAAATATTCTGGATTATGATTATAACCAGTCATCTGAGCACCAGTTCTCCAAGAAAATTGAATGTGGCACTTTACACACCACATTTGATCGCAGCCGTCGATTTTGGAGATCATTTCTCCGCATCCGGGACATGGCTTTGCTTCTTTCTTTATAGCTTGAATTGTAGCTTTCGTGTCTTCGTCGCATTCATGATCTTCTTCTTTTATCTCCATACAATGTCTGCAGAATTTAGTCTCACAGAGTGTACAGAAATACTTTGAATCTAGAAAACCGTTGCAATCTTGAGAAGGACATTTTATACTGAAATTATCAGTGGTTTCTGATGTTGATGTACCAGAGCGAAGACGAATTATTTCAAGATTATAAGCCCTGATAATCTCTTTTTGATCATATAGCATTTTCTTAATACGATTCAATTCGGAATTGGCCTCTGATATTTTATCTGTAAGTTCTTTTATTTTCTTTTGTTTCATAGCTTCGTTTTGTGTATCTGGTAAAAGTGATATCTGTCTTTCGACAAAAAGATTCTCTGAAAACTGCTTGAGATCGGTGTCCACAAATTTTTTTGTAAGATTCTTATTCATAAAATCTCTATCCCACGGATTCTTGCAAAACATACACATAGGATCTTGTGTTCCACCTAAAATGTAAGTTTGACAACAAGTTCTGCATGCAGAATTGTCATTGTCGCACCCTTTACAGATTACCTGCAAGTGGTTAGACTTGTTAAACTTTTCACAGCAGATAGAACAATCCATTGTTTATTAATTATCTATGAAAGATATTTCTAAGTCGATTAAAAAATTGCAATAATTATATGGAGACGGCCGGGCTCGAACCGGCGACCCTAGGCTCATAAGACCTATGCTCTGACCAACTGAGCTACGCCTCCATATAATTATTTTAGTTAAATTTATTTATTGACCACCTCTAAGTCTTAATACTAGATGGAGTGTAGATTCTTTTTGAATATTATAATCAGAAAGATTTCTACCGTCTTCTAGTTGTTTACCAGCAAAAATCAATCTTTGCTGGTCAGGTGGAATACCCTCTTTATCTTGTACCTTCGCTTTAACGTTTTCAATCGAATCAGACGGTTCAACTTCTAGGGTAATAGTTTTACCAGTTAATGTCTTAACAAATATCTGCATACTATTACTCAATATAATTATTTTTTTTTCCTTTAAATTGATTTATTCTAGGAATTTTCATTTTCATTTTCATTTTCAATTTTTACATCAATGTATTCATCATAAATTTCGTTGTATTTATCTGTTAAATCTGTATAATCATCTAGTAGATTTAGATATTTCTTTTCTAGTTCTTCGCTGAATGTATTTAATTCATCGTTTTTTCTGCTGATACATTCGTTTGTATTAGAAAGAGCTGCGTTTTGAGAAGTAAGAATTGAATTTTGATTTACAAGATTTTGATTACTTTGTTTTATTTCTGTAATTTCTTGAACGATTTTGTTGTAACTTTCATAAATTTCTGAATAATTTTTATAAATAAAATTGTAAGAACTAAGAGTTCTTTTTACTTTATTTACATTTTCTACGTTTGATCGACGAAGACAAGAAATTTCTTCATTTTTCTTTTTAATTTCTGATGTAGTCTCATTTTTAAACTTATTGTTACAACGATTTGTGTAACGAACTGTACGGTCTGTGTATGTATGATATTTTACCATGTTAAATATTAATAAATTATGTCTTTAAATTTGTGTAATAATTTATAAATTAAAATCAATTTTATTTCATAAATGGCACCAGATCCTGAATTAACTGCTAAAGTTATGAGATTGCGTTGGAAAAAGGGAATATCATTAGCAGAAGCTTGGGCAAAAGTAAAGAGACCAAAGAAGAAGTCTGATACAAAAGATAAGAAAAAGAAAACAGAAAAGAAAGAAAAGAAACCTGAAAAGAAAAAAGATAAAAAGGAAGATAAAAAAAAGGTAAAAAGAACAGAATCAAAAAAATTAAATAAAAAATAAATTAAATACTATCAAGTTGATTTATTTAAAACTAAAATACAATTTATTATTAATATGAAAGGACGTAAAGTTTCTATTAATAATGAACTGAAAAAAAAGTTAACAGTTGTTCCTTTTATACCAGGAGCGCCGGTTCAAATGAGTTACCCGATATATAAGATAACTAATAAATTTATGTACACTCCAAGATATTATAACACAGAAGGAGAATTAATACTAAATGAAATCACGTATGCTAATATAAACACAACCGCAGAACCAAGAGAGTATCAAAAAAATGTAATTACAGAAATACATTCGTCTATAATCAAAAATGGATCCTGTATAGCATGTTTATATACAGGATGGGGAAAAACTTTTGCAAGTCTTTACATAGCTAGTTTATTGAAAGTAAAAACACTAGTTATAGTAAACAAAGAATCTCTTCTTGAACAATGGTCTGAACAAATAATTAAATTTCTAGGTATAAAACCAGGTATAATCCAAGGCTCTAAGATTAACACTGAACCAGATGTATGTATAGGGATGATACAAAGTATTTCTATGAAAGACTACGACAGTGATTTATTCAATTGTTTTTCATTTACTATCTTCGACGAAACACATCATTATTGCAGTAAAGTTTTTTCAAATGCATTTTATAAGATAGGTTCGTTTTATAATTTAGGGCTATCAGCGACACTTAAAAGAGCCGATAAACTTGATTTTGTACTTGAATGGTTTTTATTTAAACCAGCTGTTAATGTACAATTACTTATAATAGAACCCGAAATACATGTTCATAATTTTTATGAACATCCTGAAACAACTATAAAATATCTTCCAAACGGCAAAGTAAATTCTCCGGCCAGTATTACAAGCATAACAGAAATAGATTCTAGAACAGAATACATCTTAAATTTAATAAAAGAGTGTTATAACTGCGATAGAAAAATACTTGTACTCACAGATCGCAAATCACATTGTGATTTTATGTATACACAATTAAAAGAACATTATTCTGTCGGTATATACTACGGGGGTATGAAACAGGAAAATCTTAAAAAATCTAATGAATGCAGAATAATATTAGCAACATATCAAATGGCATCAGAAGGGTATGATAATCCATTATTAGACACTTTAATATTAGCATCTCCAAAAGGCAATGTAGAACAAGCCGTTGGAAGAATTCTTAGAAGAGAAAATAAAAACCCAGCTCTTGTAATAGACATTAATGATTGTATTTCTATATTCAACAATTGGAATAGGAAAAGACATTCATTTTATAAGTCTAAAAAATTTAATGTTTTATTTAAAACTGAACAAATTCAAGAAGAGAAAATTGAGATATTAGATGTATATTCATTAAGAGATATTTAATGGTGAGGCGAGTGACCGGCACTTGCTGCATGACGAGTATGATGGTTTGATACAACGTCGCGGTGTGGGTGATGAGCACCGGCTAGAACATGGAGCTTTCTCTCCTCTTCCTTATCCCAGTGCTTATCTAGATGTTTCATATGCTTTGGCTGCTTGTGAATATCGAACTTTTTCAAAGTATATGGATTATAGTAATGCTGATGAGCTGCTAGTCTTGTTAAACGCTCTGTATCGACTTTCTCAGTTGCCGCTTCCTTTTCATAATCACGTACCCAATGAGTGTCGGTTATCTTTTTGCCCCCAGATAAGAAATGAGGATCTTCATCTTTTCCATAAGGGACGTCGTATGTATCATAGCCACCACCCTGTGTATACAAAGGGGCATCAATTTCCTGACCCTTCCCTAGATGAAGATCTCCGTATAGTTCTTCATAAAGAACTTTACCAATTCCGTCTTCATCAAGACTTGTGCGAGCAATGGTATTACCTTGAGAATTAACATGTCCATCTGAGGAAAAAGTACTCTTATTCTTAAATTCACCTGTCATAAACAACACTAATACAAGTGCAGCTAAAGCAGCAAGACCGAGTAACATCATAGTCTTCATTGTTCTTTTATTTAATTAAATATATTTTTTTTTCAATAAATATTTAACTACCAAGGAATTTCTTCACCGTTAATTATTTTTTTCCGCAAAATTTTATTTATTTCAAATGGATCTTCATTTTCGTTTAATAAAGAATAAACGTATTTATTATACTTTGGATGACCTCCATCATGTATTCTTCTTGATGTATTAATTGTTAACTTACCCATTTTTGTTGGCATTAAAATTAAATTATAACCAGAATCTATATCATACTGGCTATTAATTATATTAATGTGAGTTTTCCATTCTAATGGAATTATATGATGTACCTGAACTTTTTCGTGTAAATTAAATCTATGTTTGTAAATTATAAAGTCGCGCCTTAACAAGTTTGCAAAAAGAAACATTATAATTTTCATTTATATTATAATATAATTTAATAATAATATAAATGAAACAAATATTTACAAGAGAACGTTTAATAACTATAATAGTAGTGTTTTTTATAACTGGTATCTGGGATGTTATCCTAAGAGCTATGTCTGAAGGTTACATTTATTTTTTTGGTATAGAAAATATGAAATGGGTCACTACATTAAAAGATTATTTTAAATATCATACTGTATTGGGCGCTGCTTTGATAGCTGCTTTTGTTGGAGCTATTGCTTATATTCTAATAATTTATACATTTGATTTATTAAACGTAAATAATATTTTTAACCAGATTGTAATAGTATTTTTTATATCAGCGCTTGTTGGAATACCTATGAGATATTCTGGTCTGTTTCCAATATTAAATAAACATTACTATGAACCTCTTGGGTTTACATATTCTTTTATAACAGATGGTATGTCTGGTGTCGTAGTTGCTTCTACGTTATTTTTTTTACAATTATTTATTAACTAATTAGTAAATGTCAGACTTGCAGTTATTAATAAGTACTCTTCGGTCAAATCCGTATTATACAAGACTTATGGAAATTCTTGTAATAAACGGACTCTTAGATATATTCGAAGAAGAATTAAAAGATGGTAAAATAGATTATTTACCTCTTACTATAAATTTACTTGAGTTTTTAAAAAAGAATAAAAAATATTATTCAAACTTTAGTTCAGATACATTTGAAAATATAATTATATTATCGATAGATGAAGTTTTAAATAAAAAATTCAAAATAGATCTAGATGAAGAACAATTAAAAATGGTTCTACAATTAGTCAAAAATTCTTATTTATTTAAAACTACTTATGTTTACATTAAGGACGTTCTAATAAAAATTTTTACTAAATGTAAATGTAAATGTAAATCATGTTACAAAGCTGATGACGTAATTGTAAATGTAAATGTAAATGTAAATGAAGAACTTAATAAATCTAGACATCCTAAGATTTTGGAGCTAGACAATATTTAATCTGACCAAGATTAGCAACATTGTATAATATAGTCAGGGGATAACCAGTTTTGAGATATATTTCAACTGTACCGCATAAATTTGTAGACTTAGTGAATAACTGTATATATTTAATATTATATAAACCAGTTTGTTCTTCTGAGTTAGAAATGTCATTATTTGTTTCGTTAATGGCTATCATTTGTTCTGCAAAATCTCCCACAGACTTAAGTGTTAAATTATTTGCATTAGAAATAAATTCTATTTCAGAAGAAATATTTGCAAGATCTGAAATGTAAGTCTGAAAATCAGAAGATGGCATTGTTATATAAGATTCAAATTCGATGTCCGGTATGTTATATATCTTTTCATCCATATCTAGAAGCTTAATCTTACTAGTTATAGTAGACTTTTTATCGCTGTTTTGTGATTGTATAAACATACTGCTCTCGTCGTTGTTGTATATAGTAAAAGAAATCGTGTCTGTATGCTTAATACCTTTTAGTATCTTAAAAACAGATAATAAATTAATACCAATGTTTACAGGACGTTCACAAATGTATTCTTCAAATTTATCGTTCATTAAATGCAAATTAACTATAGCAGTTTGTGTTCCATCTATAGTTGTCAACTTTAATCCTGTAGAATCGCCTTTGAAATTAACGTCTGAAAGTATGTTCTTTAAAGATTCAAAAAGAATTCTTATAGCATTTGTTTGAACGGTTTTAAATCTAAATAAAATCTCGTTATTAGACATTATTTAGGTTTAAATTAATTTTTTCTTTTAAATTAATTAATCTTCTTTTGTAACAAATTCAAAATCTTTGAGCTTGTGTTCATCTCGAGGGTCAACTGCTGCATGACGTTTCCACACTAACTTACACGGAAGTTCTTTTGTTATGCACTTCTTTCCATTTAGAGGAGTCTCATTTGAAATCATTATAAGACTTCCGTTATTAAAATCAAAACTATCAAAATCTGGATGATCAGCAAGCGCATCTTCTAACTTTATAGGCGAAGCCCTGTCATTATAAAAATTTGTTAAAGGGCCTAGATATGGCGTAAGATAATTAGTTACATCTACTCCATTAAGAATCATAGTCTCTGGATAATATGCGAATCTAGGTTCATGAACTTTAAACACGTAAAAGGGAAATGTAATATCTTTATCATATGTGATATATTTCATTAGTTTTCCATTAAACATATATTCAATTGTGATGTATTTAATTTTATTTGCTTCATCTATTTCACATATTTCTTCATCTGTAAGTTCCAGTTTATTCATTGTAGAATTATCTTCAAATTTAATTCTATAACAAAGAAGATTATACACGTCCTTTTCATACGGATCTTCAAAAGATCTAAACTTCAATGGATAAAACATTCTGTAAATCTTACGAATAAAATAACCTAAAAATCCAATAGTTGAAAAAGCGTATAATGTCCACATTTTTAATTAGATTATATAAAGATTCTTTAAATTTATTTATTAAAATGGAAGAAGCTGTTAAAAAAAGGGGACGCAAAAAGACAATTCAAGAACCCATAGAAGTTATTCCAGAACAACAAGAAGAACCTATCAAAAAGAAAAGAGGTCGCAAAAAGAAATGGGAAACAACACCATTTAAAAACAATTATTCCATAGAAGGATCTGAAAAAGTAAGTTTTAAAGAATCAGAGGCAATTGATGCAGAAAAATACACAACAAATGCATTAAATTTTGGAAACCTTTGTATTAAAGTACATGACAATAAAGATACCGAACAAGACACAAGTTTAGACAGCTATTTTGTAAATAAAAAAGACGCAGAATGCGAAATACAATTATCAAGCGACGAAGAAGATACATGCAATGTTAAAAAAGATTCTAGTAGACAGTTAAGACATTATGTAAATAATGTAGATTCAACCCATATAAAATTAAAAGCGACTGATGTTAGGTGTTTTAATTGTCATCATACATTTGAAAATACTCCATTTTTTTTACCATTTGACTATTCAAGTTCTTTGGATCGTTATAAATTATTTGGTAATTTTTGTTCTCCAAATTGTGCAAAATCATATTGTATGAATAATAAATCTTTTGAAAATAAAGTTTATCTAATAGGTCAGTTCTATAGAAAATTGTTTGGACCAAATTTTAGAATAACACCTGCACCGAGTGTATTACATTTAAATACATATGGTGGTAAAATGAGCATAGAAGAATTTAGAAAATCATTCTATACAAATTCTAGATACACTATAAATAATATTAATTGTAAGGTAGTTTATATAAATTAAACTACTTAGAGTATAACTTAAGAGCTATTATTACAAGAATTGCTAAACACAATAGTATATAATTATTAGTGATGTTACTTCTAAGTATAGATGTTTTATACATTACTACTAATTTATCATCCATTGACAAATTATTGAAATTATCTTCTAATAAACTATAATATAGTTCTTTTCTGTCGCTAAATGGAGTTTTATAAATTTCATCAAAAAGATGCTGATTAGATGGAAGTCTATAACTCATTGACGCTCTTGCTCCCACAGGATCATGTGTCGTGGTTGTAACAGCGGGCAAATTATATCTTTTTGAAATTTCCTCTGAACTATCATCTGGTTCAAGATCTACTTCCTTTTTAACTTTTTTGTAATATAACACCATTTATTATATATTCTATAATTTATTTTTTTTTAAAATTGTTCTACAAATTTATAGCTCTCTTGCCTTTCTGATTTATAGTAACCTCTTTTGAAGTTTCTATTGAACCACTAGACTCCGAGTCGGTATCTCTTAGCATACTAGACAAATTCATAGAAGGACCTGTTATTTCTTGAGTTGATACTCCAGAGACTGTCGGTTTTTGTGAAGACTGTTGCGCCATCGCCGCAGAAATATTCTTCATAATTTCTGAATTCTGTAAATCATTTAAACCACCTGGCATAGCTGAACTGAATAAAGATTTTGTTAGATGGAACATAAAAGCGCTACCAACAAGTGTTACTAACAATTGCAATTCTGGAGGTAAGTCTGCTCTATTTTTATACTTTTCATGTAGCTTTGCGAAAACTGATTCATAGTCATCTAGATTTTCCATGACTGATTCTGACCAGCCGTCAAGTTTTGCACCAATAGGATCAAATCTCTTATTTGCAAATTCCAATCCAGTTACAGCAGCCATTAAAAGTTTTTGTTGAAATTTTACACTTGCGTCAACTTCTGCATTATTTTTATGAAGCTCTAGTTCAAATCTAAGATCTGATAATTTAGAAGACATAGAGTATTTTTTTGTAAGAACAATACCTTTTTTCTCTAGAGCAAGAAGTTTAAGAAGAATATCTTGTTTTTCTAGTTTTGGATCTTTCTTGTGTTTAACAGACCCTTCGGAACCAGAATCTGAATAATCAGAATACTCAGAGCCTTCTTCTGAGCCACCTGAGTCTGATTCTGAAACTTCCGATCCTGAGTCAGAATCATCTTTATCCGGTTTTTGTTTTGTCTTCGAGCTATTAACAAAATTTTGATAATCATCTGGGTTAAATTTAGAATTGCTTTTCATTGAACTAGATTTATGTTTTTTTGGCATTGAAATCTGTGGTTCAATTGTGCTCCCAGACGCAACCGAATCGTTATCTGATTCAGAGTCTTTAATTACATCTATGCCTCCTACGTTTATTGGATTTTTAACACTAACAGTGGGTCTAGAAGTTTTATCTGTTTCTACTTTAATTTTTGGTACAAAACCACTCATATTATATTCTTTTATTTCTTTTTTTTTACTTTTCTCCGAACGAGTAAATAATAAATTAACAGGACCTTTTATGCTATAATTATTAATTATATCATCCATAAAATGTATAATTAACAATTAAACCAAATTTTTATATTAAAGAGCTTAAAAACAATGTACATTTTTAAATAAATAAATGATAACTAATAATATAATATATGCTGCTGGAATACTTTTTTATTCTAAAAGTATAGACCAAACTCCTTATTTTTTACTTGGTAAAGATTTTGAAAATAGATGGTCTAACTTCGGAGGAAGATGCGAACTTAGTGATAAATATGATTCAGAAGTAACGGCCGCTAGAGAAGCATGGGAAGAAACTTTGGGAGCAGTCTATGACTATGAAAATATGAGGAGTCTTATTAAAAATAAAACAGTGAAGTGTATAACATCAAGAACACCAAGTGGTCATCCATATTACATGTTTGTTGTAAAAATACCATTTACAACTTCATACAGAGATAGATTTACATCTACTAAAAAATTTATATCAAATATACAAGTCGATAAAAAATTTTTAGAAATAAATGACATCAAATGGGTGTCGTTGAACACTATTAAATACTCTATTGAAAATAAAAAATCATTCATCAAGTTAAGAACTGTCTTTGAACAAAATCTTGCCACTTCTATGGATGAAATAGTTAGTTTTATAGATTAATGTTTGATTATTAATTTTTTACGTTGTTGTTGTACTTGTACAATTGGAGTAGGGGCGCCTGTTTCTCTGGCTGTAAAACTAGTCTTATTAAATTTATTTTTTTGTTCTGCTCTGTGAACTACATCTTCTGGATTAATTTTCTTAGTTGTTATTTCTTTTGTGCCCGTTCTATCGAATCCAAATTCATTTTTCTTATGTATTTTTTCAAATTCACGGGGTTTTAGATGAAAGTCATTCTTTGAAGTTGTAAACCCTGGTATATAGTGACCCGTTATTTCACAATCTTTAACTCTTATTATTTTTGGTATATCTTTAAAATGAGAATCTGATAATTGACTACTTCTCGTTTTAAAACCAATGTCTATTTCATCTTTAAAGTCTTTTGTTGATGCTAGTGTTTTTCTTGGTTTAATTTCTGGTACAGTAATAATAGGACTATCTAATTTAATTCTTGTAAGACCTTTTTCTGTGTTATGTACTTGTTCATTCATTTTTTCTCTGGATAATATATTTGAACCCATTAAATTATTATCACGTTGACCACGCGGCCACTCCACTGGTAAAAGAGAAGTTGTCATTTAATACTTATAAATATTTTTTTATTTAAAATTATAATTAGACTTCATTTGATTTATAGAATGTTTTACAGGGTCTAATTTTTGCATCTTAGAATGGATATCAGCGTGATCATGAGCAACATGAACCGACATTATATCTGGTTTTGCTTTTATCTCTACCTGACTTGGTGTAACTCTGTATATTTTTTTAGAAGCTCTGTTTGATACTTCATCTGAATCAATTTTACGAACATCTGGTAAGATTTTGTTTTCATTTGCAGTTTGATTTCTTATTATGGCAATAGCTCTATCCATAAATTTAAAACCTTCTTTAAATTGAGTTTCATCTTTTGGTAGTATGATCTGACTACGTAGTGCTTCTGCCTTTGGATTTCTTGCAATTGTAGAAACTTTGCTTCTAAGAGTATCCTTAGCTTGAACATCTGCTAAATAATTTACATCATATGGAAAATTGTTTTTATACGATAATGTATTTTTAACTAGACCGTATTTTCCAATTTCTCTCTTTGTAGTAGTTGTCCACTTGTCTGGTCTAGTATTTGGAGCGTTCCCAGACGTTACATTAAGATTAACTATACGTTTGTCAGGTTCTAACCCGTTACTTACCTTTAATGAATTACCCATTTTATCAAATTCTGGCGTAACTTCTATTTCTTCCATTATTTTATCTGCTATCTCATCAGCGGAAAGATTTTTATTTTCATCAACTTTTAGCTCCGGTTTGCTCATTTCAGTTATACTTCCTAAGTTTATATATAAACCGATTAAAGATAAAAGTATTATTACAATAACTAATGACTGCATTATTATTATAATTAAATATTTTAAATTATCTGATAATTTACGATATTTAATTTAAATTTCTGTTCGACAATTTGGACAAGTATTTGATTTCTCTGTTAACCATTTTTTAATACAACCTTTACAGAAAATATGATTACATTTAAGTTTAATGTTTAATTTTTTATTTTCCATACAAATTGCACAGTTTGTTACATCGCCACACGTTTCTAAATTTTTAAATTCATCTTCTGTCAATTTATTTTTTTCTTCTTCTAGATCAATTGGATAATCTAAACCAAGCATCAAAGAATGAGACATTGCGATTAACAAAGGATGCAAGAAGACATCTTCTTGTTGAATCTGTGGTATATCAGCTGGATCAACTTCATTTACAGAGAGTTGATTATTCTCATTTCTAGTTACTACTATAGTTCTAACGTTTGAAGACATCCACATACTGGACATTTAGCTTATATTATAATACAATATTTTTTTAAACCTCTTTAAAATCTTTTTGGTTTCTAATTAATCTAATGTTCTTATTGTCTAATTCATGTGATAAAGATTCCTTTTTATCAGGTGGGAAAATTCCAAGACTGTCTGGGTTTACGGGAGTTTGGAATGGTTTTTCAACTTTGCGGTGAATTAGAGGTTTATTGTGTAAATAGTATGTATCATGAATTTCATTTTCTGTGTCACATAGTATATAATAAGTGTTATGCTTAGGCATTTCTTTCTGCATAAATCTTGAATGTACGCCTGTCTTATCTCCTTGGAGATTTAAATTTTTTGTACGTTCTTTTTCAACTTTTGGTTGAAGACGTCTAGTACCATGGTCTTCGTGTTTATAAGTTAAATTACTCATAACTACTGTATTTTTGTGATGACTTTGTGTTGGAATTCCCGAGTGCATCACAGAGTAATCTATTGGTACAGACGTTTTGTTTAAGTATCTAGTTGGGTGCGATACAGAAATCAAAGGACTATCTCTACTTTTAACGTACTGATGATCTGTTTTTGCCATTTAATATTAATATTATATTTTATTTTCAAAATATTGTTTATGTAAATGATAAATTTTTACCAATTAAACTATGTAGTTGTTTAGTTGTACCTGTTGGAACTTGTTTTCCCATTGATAAATACTCAGATGGTTCTCTTTTTGTAGCAACTACTTGACTTGGCATTTTGTTTCCCTCAAAGAAATAAATACTTTTCTTTAGTTGTGTGTTCGGCGGAGAATAATCTAATGTTACTTCATTTTCTACATTGACATTATAATCTTTTATAGTTTCGGCGCCCATTTTTGATAAACCTACTTTTAAATTTTCCTGCTGACTTTCTATTAGTTTCTGAGCTTGTGTATATGTTTTAAGTTCTTTATTTAACTCAATAGACATTTCAGCTGAATTGTATGTTAGCATGTATATAATAACAGACAAGAATAAAGAAATACCCCCTGCTAGAAAAATTTCATTTGCATGACTATTAAATAGTATTGCAAATACTACTGTTACTACTATTATAAGCCTTGTTAGAGAATTAAATTTGAAATTTTTGTCGTCTCCTGAGAAAGGATTGATACTTGAAGAATTAAATAATGAGCAAAAGTCACTCAACCAATATGTTGTCATTTAATAGATATCTAAGAATTTAATTTTGTTAAAAAGTCTACAGAAAAATTAGAAGTGTGAAGATTATTAATCTCTTTTTTGTAGTCAGATGCATATAAAGAGTTATACTTATCAAATAATTCTTTATTTTTTCCTACTATTATCTCACCGAGGACAAAAAGAGATTGAACATAGTCCCACACTGCTTTTTTTGTAGCAGGAGTTAAAACGTCCCAGTATGAATCTAATCCACAGTCATCGGTAAAGTTTCCAAACATATTAGCTCTTTCTTTTATTTTTTTATCTTTTAGGAAAAAATCGTCATTTCTTGAAACTATTTCTCTTTTATAATCAACACAACCAGCCATAAATAAATTAACCGGTATAGATGGAGATGTCGCCTTAATTATCAAAAACCCTCTTCTATAAGTCTTGAGTTTTTCATTTGGAAACGCTGTAATAATTTTTTCAAGAAATTCTTCAAATAATGAATTAAACTTTGTTGTCTCTTTCGACATATTTACTATACATATATGTAATTTTTTTATATGCTTTTAAATAAATAATTAAAATATACCGATATAGTAAATATGTCAACAGAAGTCAAGATAAATGGTATTAACATGTTTATAAATAAATTAGAATCTGTTGAAGAAATAATAGACATAGACTCTCTTAAAACTGCATTTGAACTAGACGAAGGAGAAAGTGGTTTCTATAAATTAACATTGTCTCAAAAAAAGGTATTTGGAACAGAAACTATAAATGATACATACAATAGACCCCCGATTGGTCCTATACAAGAAGGACTTTATTGTAGTTATTGTAGTAATATCGGTCCCGATGATCATTCTGAAACGTGTGACTTCCCAGAAGAAGATAGTTTATATTTAACAATTTCTGGGTTTAATGACTACATCATTAGAAATGTAGAATACCAAGGGGATTATAAAAATTTAAGAGATAATATCTTAAATAAAACTGTTACACAAGAACAGGTAAACGATATTTTACTTATTCCTGATGAAATATTAGTACAGGATGGAAATCTAGACATAGACTCAAATTTAAATATATTAACTAATATATCTTATTTTGGTATATACAAAAAAAGAGGACCAAAAAAATTAGCTGCAAAAACAACTACGACGCAGTTTTTAAACAACGTTATAATTTCTTATGAAAACGAGAGCGTTAAAACATCTATTCGCATAAGTAAAAACGGACTAATAAATTTAATTAATATACCCAATAATAGACAGTCTATAAAGACATTAATAGATGAGCTAATCAAAAGAATAAATGATTCTGGTTCTGTTAACTATGAAAACTTTAAAAATTTAACAGGCTATGATACATATGTATTTATATCAGACAAATCTTATATACATTCTATGTCTGGTCAATTTACTTTGGGTGTACTAGAAAAACCAGGAAATCAAATTGATTTTGAAAATTTAGACAATTTAATAAGCCCTTTTGATTCAATGGGTAATTTAGTTTCAAGTGATTTTACAAAGATAGAAGTTTCTCCATTTGGAGACAATATAATAAATTTTAATGGGATTAAGATAATAGACTGGGAATACTCTATAGGTAGATTAACCAGAAATCAAGTTATGTCTAAAGAATACATTAAGTTTGTATCTGTTCCAGCAAATGGTGTTAAATTAACTTCAGTAATTAACAAATTTGGAGTTATAATGATGACATTGTCTTTATGCAGTGATAAGCAAATTAGAAGAGGACTTTGCGGAGAAGGTTCTACTCCTATAAATCAGGATATGTTTAATAATGTAGTGATTTCATTTAATAAACTTTTTGACTCAGAACAGGACATTTTACTTAAAAAATCGTTGTCAAGCACTGTTAAAACAACCGGTGCTTTTAACACAGTATCTGGTTATGCACCAAGTGGTAAAATCTGTAGACTTACACGCACACGTGACTCTGGGGATAAAACATATAAAGAAGGTATGAGACCAGATCCGTATTCTTGGAAAGGAACCTGTCCGGATCCAAATTATCAATATTTAAAACCAGAAGGAGTTCAAGACACCGACGGTCTTTGGTACCCATGTTGCGAAACAAAAACAAAAGAATCCGTAGAAATGATGAAAAAATATCTTCTAACCGGTTTCCCTCGCAATAAAGAGCAGGCCGAAATGTACAATATTAAAAACGGACAAGATATGGGTTCTGGTATTATAGTGCCCGGAAGTAATATTATAGGAGCGAATGCACTAGTTAATATAAACGGAAAATTTGAACAGGTAACTGTAATTAAAAAACTGAGTAAAAAATCAAATGAATACATAGTTAAAACATCTGACGGGAAAAATGTTACAGTAAAGGGTACAGATTTTCAAAGAGATTCTAGAGTATTTCCAGGATTAAACACTTTTAGACGAGAACAACTTCTTAATTGTATACAAAAAAATCTTTTTAGATTTGATCTTATTGTACAAACTGATGGAAAATTAATGAAAAATGAAGTATCTAGTCTAAATGAAAAATATAATAAAGAAAACGCAGACAAATTTGTATCAATATTTGATCCAAGAGCTGTCGATTTATCTAATTTAACTTATTATAACATCAACAAATTTACACAAGATGTATACAACGTTAGAAAAGTTCCAAATGATTCTTATAATTTCTTTTTAGTATTGAGTCCAGATGGAAATTTTTACATAAATGAAAAATTAAAGTCTATAGAATGCCAAATTTCTAATAAATTCACTGATACTATTATATTAAATGGATTTTTAAGATTTAACGACATTGAGTTTAAAAATGAATATCATATCACAGACTTGTTGTACTATAATGAAACTTTAATAAACAATCGGTTTGATCAAAGATATATTATATTATTTGATCTTCAGAATTTAATGTTTACGAGTATAATAGATGAAATTTTAATTTACCCAGATGTATATTCAAATGTAATAGAAGGATCTCATGAGATAATAGATACAAATAAACAAGTAAAATTAATATTTATAGATTCTAAATGCTGTAATTATATTATATGGGGAAATAAAGATAATTATCAAGACATTATTCAGCTTCAAATATTAGAAAAATCTAAACAGACTATTAAATTTGGTTACAATAATGAAAACATACCCGAAGGTATTGGTTTAGACTTTTTAAGTAGCTACACTTTTAATAAAAGAGAAATACCCGTAGATCTTTTTGTGAATGATTATTTTAATATCAAAATAAACAGAGATTCTGCTGGAAATGTGGTACCAAATAGAAAAATATCAATAATGGATAAATCTGAAATGTTTAAAACATTTGAAGAAACTATTGATATTTTACTTACTAAATTTAACTCAATTGAATACACCTTTTTCAGTGACCCAGATGAATGGGATACGCCTGAAAACACTTACAGATTTTCAGATGGACTATTATTAAGTAGCTAACATCTGAGTTATAAACTTGAATAGATTATTAACATTTATATCATTTTTCAAAAATTCTATCTCTATTTGAAATGTTTCATTAGAATCTTTATTCATTACAAAGCTTCTATCGGAATAGTCACCGGATGTTATAGCTGTAAAGTCTAATCTAAATAGTCCATTTGGTTCAGTGAATGATATTCTATATTTTCTGTAACTTTCACCAGTCGTATTGTATTGTTTAACTTTAACTTCTGAAGACATAGCTATCCTTACATCATAGTTAATAACACTTTGCATAGTTATGTCTATTTTAGATATTCTGTTCTTTATTATAGAATCGAAAAAGATATACTTTCCAAATTCATTAGAAAATATGTATCTTGTTCTAATATTTTCAGAGTACACGTCTATGAAATCATCTACAGTTTTCTGAAAACCAAATGATTCTACTTTTCTGAGTATATCTATAAATGATTGTTTTGATATCTTTGGATTAAAAGACTGTTTTAAAATACCAAACCGTAGCTCAACTTCTATTTCTTTATTAACATTTACATTTTTAATCATATCATTGATAAGATTTAATTGTTTTGATTCTAAAAGATTTATTGTTTTATAATTTGCTACACACTGTAAAAGTTTTGTCTTCGTAGAATACTCAAGAACCTTTTTAATTTCTGCTTTTGATGAATTTTCAGATAAATTTAAGAAGTAATAAAGATCGTTTATATTTACTGGATTTTTAAAGCTATTTATAACATTTAACACGGTTCTCAGTGCATTGGGTGTCTTTTTATCTTTTCTTATTTCTTTAAAGACAAATTTACCAGATTGATCGAGTGAAAATTCTGCTACATCATTGTCTTTAATACTTTGAGGAACCTGTACTATAACCTGTTTGTAATTTACTTGATATGGTTCTATATTACCACCCTTCGATACAAAAAGACCAGCAGCTTGAGGTGAAACTTTTCTAACAAGCAAGTCTACTGTTTGTTCATTAGATGGTTTCCATTTGTATTGAGTAGTTAGAAGTTTATCCCAAGAGCCTATTGTGTATAAAGTATCTGCCGCTGTGAAGATTAAACCATCTAACTTAAGAGTCTTCTTTATAAAAACATTTATCTGTTTTCCATATGTTTTCATTAAAAAATTGTAGAAGTCTCTTCTATTACTAGACAACAGTGTTTGAAGATAGCCAGTTTTTGATTCATTATACAAAACTCTGTGACTTTTAAGACTTTCTAGAAAATATATAGGTTTTAGTTCTATGTTAAACCAGTTTACAGATTTAAAAGCATCTGTTAATATTGGTTCTGATTTGTTAAATCTTGAAGGAATTATTAGTTTATGAAGTATATCATATCTGTTAATGTATTGCCAAGGAAATGTCTTAAGTTTTCCATCTTCTGGAACGATAAAAGAAAACTCTTGGCCGATTATTTTTCCATCTTCTGAAGACACATCTATATTTTCTGGACCAAAAAGAATGTCGAAAGTCATAAAAGAAACACCTTTTACATATCTTGATTCTAATTCTTTATGAGCTATTCCTTCTTGATCAAAAAATACTATTTCGCCATCCAAAAGCATTTCTCGCGTGTTTACATACGGCAAAATATCGCGCGTATCATTGCGAACAGTATATATTTTCATATTTCTATCTATAAAACATACAGTTCTTTGTTTAACGCTGGCTGTTTCAGAATCTGGACCAATATACATCAATACGCGAGTACCGTCTACCTTTTGTGTAACAGTATATTTACTTTTATTATCACGTCCCCTTGTCATTAGATGAGCC
>Ga0222715_10000239_pt1 | contig 57419 bp, 62 predicted proteins | sample C33_9DmetaG_FD_165056 | JGI IMG/M metagenome (GOLD analysis project Ga0222715, IMG submission 165056) | Estuarine water microbial communities from San Francisco Bay, California, United States - C33_9D | ecosystem: Environmental > Aquatic > Marine > Unclassified | place: USA: California...
AGTATCACATTTCTCAATACGTCTTCTATGATCTAGAACGTCTTCTCCAGCTTGTTCACCAGCAAAAACTGGATTGAATTTATCTTTATATAAATCTACACAATCAACTGTATTACCATTTTTTTCTGCTGTTTTAATAAATGTATCTCTAATAGCTGCATTAAAAGACTTTTCATTATAGTGCCCGTATAAAAGAAATATTTTTTTCATTACAATAAGGGTGTATAGACTAGAAAAATTAAAAATCTATGAAAAATTTTTACGTAGTTGCTGGTATTCATAAAGATCCAAATAAAATTGAAACTATCATTAAAGATACAGAAAAAAAATTTGGACCTTTTGAGGAGATTGAAGCTAATAATTTAGCTAAGAGTTTAATCCAAAAAAATATAGATGATTTTTATCATCGTGCTTGGGTTGTTAAATCTAATAATTTAACCAAATAAAACCCAACAAACATAAAGATTACAAAACTTACAGAATTTAAATTTAATAAAGCTAGTGAAGCTATTGCAGGTCCTGGACATAATCCAGCTAAGCCCCAGCCTGCACCAAAAAGCGATGAACCTATAATTAATTTCTTATTTAGTTCTTTATTATTTGAATAAGAAAATTTATCAGCAAAAATTGGTTTCTTATTATTTTTAAATAAATGAAAAAATGGTGAGGATATTATTAAAGCTCCAATCATAACAAATGCTAATGATGGGTCCCATTCTCCAAAAATATTTAAAAAACCTAAGACTTTAGCGGGATCTATCATCTGTGAAACAGTAAGACCTATTCCAAAAATTATTCCACAAATTAAAGATATAATCTTATTCATATTAAATTTTTTACCAAAACAGTTAAAATTCCAACAATCATAAATGTTACTGTTGCAATAATTGATCTTAAAGAAAATCTTCCAATTCCACTGATGCCGTGTCCACTAGTACAGCCTCCCCCTATTCTTGTACCAGCTCCAACCAATAAGCCTGCAACTGCTAATAAATAAAATGAGTTTGAAATTGTGATATTGATTTCCTGCTGAGTAAATATTTTATAAACAATAGGTCCGATAATTAATCCAATTAAAAATAAAAAATTATCAAATCTATTATCTTTTGAAGTTAAAAAATTACTGGCAATTCCACTTATTCCAATTAATCGACCATTAAATACAAAAAAAATAACTACTGCTAAACCAATTAAGGATCCACCTAGAAATGCAGAAATTGGAGTAAAATTAACTATATTCATTTAACTTTGTAATACTGGAAAAGCTGGATTTATATTTAAAAAAAGCTTTTGATATTCCATCTTTGTACATCTATTTTCAATATATTCAATATCATTACTCTCCACTAATTCTTTAGCATCAATGCTTCTAATTCCAAGTTGTAACCAAAGAACTTTTGCTCCAATTTTAACACTCTCTTCAGCATACTTGTTAGCTTCTGTTGATGGTCTAAATACATCTACGATATCAATAGGTATATTAATATCTTCAAGTTTTTCAAAAACCTCTTCTCCTAAAATCTTTTGACCTTTGGCACTTGGGTTAACTGGAATAACTTTAAAACCATATTTTTGCATATACTTCATCACTATTGTTGATGGCTTTTTATCATCTTTACTAACACCCACCATCGCTATTGTTTTATACTTTGAGAGAATTTCTTTTATTTTATCGTTCACTACTTATGTTTCCACTTAGGTTTTCTCTTTTGTAGAAACGCTGATATGCCTTCTTTAGCATCCATTGCCATCATATTTTTAGTCATCATTTTACTAGTGTACGCGTAAGCTTTTCTCAATGGCATTTCTAATTGATTATAAAAAGTTTGTTTTCCAATTTTAATTGTAAGACTTGATTTTGAAGCAATAGTTTTAGCAACTTTTAATACTTCATTAGTTAATTTTGATTTAGAAAAATGATTATTAATTAGTCCAATTTCTTTTGCATAATTTGCTTTAATAGGATCTCCCGTTAACAGCATATGCATCATTCTTTTTCTATTAACCTTTCTACTAACAGCAACCATTGGTGTACTACAAAATAAGCCTATATTTACACCTGGTGTTGCAAAAATTGCATCATTAGTACTGTAAGCTAGATCACAACTTGCAACTAACTGGCAACCTGCTGCAAATGCTGCTCCATGAACTTTTGCAATAACTGGCTTTTTTCCTTCAACTATTTGAAGCATCAACTTTGAGCAAAGATTAAAAAGTTTTTGATATTTTTCTCTTTTCTTTAATCCACTTACTTCTTTTAAATTGTGACCCGCACTAAAACCTTTTCCAGACCCTTCAATAATTATTACCTTAATATTTTTGTCTTCATCTAATTTTTTAAAAGCTTTAATTAAATCTCCTAAATTTTTTAATGAAAGTGCATTATATGTTTTTGGTTCATTAATGATGATTGAGGCAATATCTTTATTTAAAAGTTTAATTTTAATATTACTTAAGTTTGCCATCTTCTCTCATTTTGGCTCTAATTTTTGTTGCAGAGATTTGTTGAATTTCTTCTGACAAAACAACTTCTTCTATTTTGTAACCAACTCCTCTTCCATAACAAATATTAGTAATATTAGGAACCATCATTATTTTAAATCTTCCTTCAAATTCTGGGTTTAACTTTTCTTCAATATTTTTTTTAACTGTGTCAAAATCAAATGGATTATCGTCAACACCTTGAACATCTCTTATTTGAATGCAAACTTGACCTGTTTTTTTAATAATTTCTTGAAATAAAGCATAGTGACCATCATGAAATGGTTGCCATCTGCCAAGCATTTGTGCTGTTGGTTTTTTATTATCCCATTCGTAAGCCATTATTTTATCTCCTTTAATATTATTGGTGCCCAATGTTTAGCATCTTGAGTTGTAACCTGACAATCAAATTTTTCAGGCTTTACAAACATCTTATTGGTATCGTCAAAACGCCCCTCTTTTATTGTATTTACCCAAACTATATAATCTGCAGGAAACAAGTTTCTTGCCTCCGGTGTTGGGCAAACAAAATCAGCAATTACATAATTTCCATCATCTTTTAATTTTTTTGCAAAATCTGCCATTCTACTTGCTTGTCTTGTTCTGCCTTCTTCTGAAAAATCCCAATCATTAGCTTCTTTTCTAACTTCATCAGCATTAAGTCTTTTAGCATTTAGTAATGGAGCAATTTCATTGGCTAAAGTTGTTTTGCCAGATCCTGGAAGACCCATAATTAATATTATTTTCATTTTAAACTAAGTTTGTTGCAACCCATTTATGAAATTCATGTGTAGGGTTATCCATTATCGGTGAAAAATTCCCACCATTATATACTGGTGAATTTCTACCTTCTTGCATACCCTCAATAGCTTTTATATCCTCAATCATTACTTCTTTCCAAAATTCTGAATTTTTTTTTCTCATCTCAGCAAACTCAGATCCATTTGCACTATCATCACCAACATAATACATCATTAAATGCTCTTTAGTTTCACTAATAGATTTAGGTTCTAACCAAAAAACATAAAAATGGTCTACATGAAGACCAATCATTACGTTTGGAAATAAAGCAATATACTCAGCTTTGCTGGATAAGTCTTTAGGCCAATTTGGAAAATTATTGAAACTTTGATTTCCTTTAACAGGTTGATCATATTTATTTGTTCCTTGGCCAGCAAATCTATTTGGTAAACCTTGAATATGGTAATGATCACTAATATTTGAAACTTTATTTAATTCAGGATGTATCCAAGGCAAGTGATAACTTTCACAGTAATTCTCTATTGCAAACTTCCAATTACACTTAACATCAAGACTGAAGTATCCATGATCTTTTGAGTGCTTAAGTAATTTTTGATCTTCCTTAGATATAAATTTTGACCATCTTTCTTCGAGAGGCTTGATATATTCATCAAACTCTAATTCATTACTATTTATATTGATAAATATTATATCCATCCAAATTTTGGTTTTAACCTCTTTTAAATTGCTCGATGATTTATCGAATTTTTCTGTCTCATGAACATTTAGGCCTCCTATGTGAGGTGTCGCAACCAACTTTCCATCAAAATCGTAGGACCAGGAGTGGTATGGACATCTTAAGACATTTTTCAAAGCACAAGCCTCATCTAAAAGCTTGAAGCCTCTATGGCTACAGACATTGTGAAATACCCTTATTTTTTTCTCTTTATCTCTTAAAATAATAAGAGGGATGCCTAGTAAATTATAAGGTTGAGCATCTCCTACATTTGGCACAGAACTTCCAACGCCAATCACCGTCCATTTATCCTTGAAAATCCTCTCTCTTTCAATGCTTAGATAATCAGAGCTAGTGTAGCACTCGTTTGGTAGGCCATGGGCTTTCTCGATGGGGTTCCCAACCACTCTAATTTTTTCCAAGTCCAAGATTTTTGAAAGTTGAAGATTTTTAAGATTTTCAGACATTAAAAAAAATTATCACCAGCACAATTTTTGGCAACAAATATTTTATCCACAAGATGAATTTCTTTGACAGCATATACAAAAAAGATAATCATCAGGAAAAATGAATTTTTCACTTGAGGTTGGACCTCAAACAGATCTTAATACACTACCTCCCGTTAAGGATGTTTATGTAACTATGCTTCCAGGAGGAGACTATAAAGAGACAGCTAACCAAACAGCGGCGTTAGTTAAAAAAGGATTTAATCCAGTTCCACATTTTCCAGCACGATCAATTACGGATGATGCTCAGCTTAAAGATTACATTGTAAGATGTAAAGATGTGGGTGCTAAACAAGCTTTAGTTATTGGAGGAAGTAGAGAGCCAGTTGGAAAATTTGATAGTTCAATTCAAATTTTAGAAACAGGATTTTTTGATGGAATTAAAATAGGAATAGCAGGACATCCAGAGGGAAGTCAGGATATTTCTGATAAAGAATTAGAAAAGGCTATGATAGATAAAAAACCTTACGCCGACTATATAGTGACCCAGTGGTTATTAGAGAGTCAACCTATCGTAGATTTCATTTCTAAGCAGTCAGTACCAGTGCATGTAGGAATTACTGGGCCAATGAAAATAACTAGCTTAATTAAATTTGCTAATATTGTCGGGGCGAAAAATTCTATAAATTTTCTTAAGTCTAATTTTAGTAAGGCATTAGATTTATTGAAACCTAAAGACCCTAATGAATTAATTGGGAAAGTGAAAGAGTTTACTGGTAACTTCCACATTTATACATTCGGCGGCTTGAAGGAAACTAACAAGTGGTTGAAGGAGAACGGTTATGTCTAATGAATTTGACTATACTAAACTAAATCATGTGACTTCAGTTGATCAATCAGATCGTGAAGTACCATACAACTTAAGACAGAGTGGACCTACAAAAGTTGAAATGTTAATTTCAACAAGAGTAAGAAAATCCCCATACTGGCATCTATCAATGGAAGCTGGTTGTTGGAGAGCAACTGTTTACAATCGTATTTATCACCCAAGAGGTTATGTAAAACCTGAAGATGGTGGAGCGATGGTTGAGTATGAAGCAATTAAAAATCACGTTACTATGTGGAACGTTGCTGTTGAAAGACAAATTAGAGTTAAAGGTCCAGATGCAGAAAAGTTTACTGACTACGTTATAACTAGAGATGCAACTAAGATCTCACCTATGAGAGCAAGATATGTAATTTTATGTAATGCTTATGGTGGTGTTTTAAATGATCCTATTCTTCTTAGAATTTCAAAAGATGAATTTTGGTTCTCACTATCAGACTCTGATATTGGAATGTATCTTCAAGGTGTTAACGCTGATGGAAGATTTGATTGTACAATTGAAGAAATTGATGTTTGCCCAGTGCAAATTCAAGGACCTAAATCAAAAGCTTTAATGAAGGATCTTATTGGAGATCAAGTGGATCTAGATAACATGCCTTTCTATGGTTTAGCTGAAGCAAAAGTTGGTGGCAGAAGTTGTGTTATTTCACAATCTGGTTTCTCAGGTGAAGCTGGATATGAAATCTACTTAAGAGAAGCAACCAAATATGCTGACGATATGTGGAATGCTGTTCTTGCTGCAGGTAAAAAACATAGCCTAATGGTTATAGCCCCTGCTCACCACAGAAGAATTCAAGCTGGAATTCTTTCTTGGGGACAAGATATGGATCATCAACACAATCCTTTCCAGTGTAACCTTGGTTACCAAGTGTCACTATCTGGCAAAGGTGAGTGGAATAAAAAAGCTGACTATGTTGGAAAAGCTGCATTAGAGAAAATGGGTGCAGATCTTAAGGCTGGTCAAAAACCTTACAAACTTCAGTTAGTAGGTCTTGAGTTGGGTGGAAAACCAATTGAAGAATATGCTCCTGACTTTTGGTTAGTGTCACCTGAGAGTGGTGGAGATCCTGTAGGATTTATCACATCACCTTGGTATCACCCTGAAAAAGGTCAAAATATAGCAATGGGATATGTGCCATTTGATGGAACATTAAATGCTAATGGTTTCCCTAAAGGTAAAGTTGGAACTAAGTACAAAGTTCACTTACCTGCTAAATATTCTGACACACCAGGAACGCCTGTTGATGCTGTGGTAGTGGATATTCCATTTACAGAATCGTTTAACGCAAACACAAGAGAAGTCGTTAAAGGTTAAATTAATTATTTGGGGGAGGTTAATTCTCCCCCACTAATAATGACAAAATCATTCCTAATCGTAATTTGCATAATAATAATAATTGCTTTAATACTCTTTCCACTATTTGTTTCTTACAAAGCTCAGAAAAATAGTAAAAAAAATAAATAATGTTTGGTCAATTTTTAAATATAGTTGTTCGGTCTATTAAATTAGATAAATCTCTTTACAAAGATAATAAGAACTTTGGTGAAGCTGCAATATATTTTGCAGGCCTTATCATGATACTAGACGGGTTAGCAGGAGCTGTTGCAGCAAACACTGTTATTAAAACTGCTGTTGCAATGTCTGGTTTAACTGCCATTCTTACTTGGTTTGTATGGGGACTATTTATTTATGTGATCGGTGTAAAATTATTTCCAGATAAAGATACTAAAGTTTCATTTAAAAAAGTTTTAACAGCTGTTGGGTTTGCTCATGCACCAGGGCTTTTAAGATTTTTTGCTGTAACACCAGATTTAATGATCCCAATTATATTTTTAACTCAGTTCTGGATATTTGCTGGATTAATCATTTCAACAAAACAAGTTTTAAATCTAAAGTCTAATTTTAAATCATTTGGAATAGTCTTTTTAGCTTTTTTAATAATTGCTTTTCTTTCAATATCTTTTGTAATGAGCAAAATGAATGCTTTGCCTATAAGCAATATCAGTTAAATTGGAAATATAGTTTTTGAAAGCTTACAAGAATTACAGGTTTTAAATCCTGTTAAAATTAAATTTTGAGAAACACTCGGGTCTTCTTTTTTACACTCTTCACAAAAATTATCTAATTGAAGAACTTCTTCATCATTATTATCTTGATCATTAAAGTCTTTAGTCATTATCAGTAAGGCCAGCTCCTGCTCCACCTTGTTTTAAGCTTTCATTTTCTTCAACAAACGTTTCTTCTGAAAGCTTATAAAGCTCATTCCATTCTTTTTCTTCAAACGAGTCTCTGTTTTCTAAAATTTTTAAATAAATATTTTCAGCAGATTCGATTATTTCGTTTTTAGTGTAATTAGAATAAATATTGTTATTAAAGTTTAATAAAAACTCCCTGTCATCCATTTTTAAGAATATTCTTTTACCGATTACCTCAGCTGCTCTACTTACAAATGGTAGGAAAAGTAATGGATATGAGACTTTTTTAAACGTTATCTCATTTAAAGTTTCTAGAGTTTTAATCTGATCTAAAAAATTTACCCCTGCGATTATTGGGCAATAATCATTTTTACTAGCCTCATTGTCTTGCTTTATGATGCTGATATTCTCTAACCTTATTTCTTTTTTTTTCTTAAAAAAACTATTTAAGTTTTTAATTCCAGGTAAACTAAAAATTTCGAGTAGTCTTATATTTTTTCCAATCTCTTCTGCAATCCCCCATGAATATCCTGCAGCTCTACTTGATCTTTTAGAAACTGTATCTATTTCGCTTAATGATCTCATGTTGATTAATTATAAACCCAATGTTCATCATAGTTTTTTAATTGTTCTGGTAGGGGTGCTCCTTGAAACATGCATATTCTTAGCCACTTATCAGAACGTGGATCAAATTTTAATGCTCCAAAAAAAGATAATTTTAGTCTCAACATATCAATAGGCATTATTTCTTGGCCAATAGTATTGTCTTGTATTTCCGAATAAGGAAATTTCTCCACTATAAATGCTCTTCTTACAACGTGTCTTAACTCATTATTGGTTGATAAAAATTTAGCAATAGTCCAACTATTTTTAGTAACCGATAACGATTCATAAAGTTTTTTAATATCTCTTGCAATTGCTAAGGGTTGCTCTAACTCAGCACCCACTTCATCAAATCTATTTGCTAGTCTTGGTTCCTCTTTATTTTTTGAGATAAACCAAAAATTTAAATTATTTTCATCTTTGGTAAAATCTATTGTTAAGATATCTGGATATTTTTTTTCTAAAATTAGCTTTAAGTCTTCTACCGTTCGCTCAGTTGGAATATTGAAATATTTTTCTTCTTCAGAGCTCATTTCTTTAATTAACGGGGACGTTATATCATCATAAGGTTCCATCATCATTGAGACGACATATTCAATGCATTCTTCACAATATTTTTTTTCTAAATACAGATATAATTCGTTAAAGGCATAATCTTGCTCAAAATTAAATTCATTATCTAGATAGACAATAAATTCATTAAGATCTTTCAATAAAGATTTAATCTTATTTATTTGATATTCACTTTCAGTATTCCAAGAAGTGATATTCTTTATTGATTTTTTTAAACATTCTAAAAATAAGTTTTTATCTTTCTCTGATATTGTTTTTATCTCTCTTATTTTTTTTAAAGAAATTTCTCTTGCTGAAATCCAGTTATTTAAAAGAGTTGGATGATTAACAATAAATGGAGCCATTCCAAGACCTGTAGAATTTCCTATTCCTAAACCTTTACAAATATTTATATCAAGATTTACAGCTTTTTTTGGATTCTTACTTTTTGCAACGTGATTAACTTGATCAAAAGTAAATTGTCTTACCAGATAAACCAACATCATTTCCAATCTAAATGGACCATATATTTCTTCTCGGTCTTTAATTCTAAATCTGTCTGCTAAGCCAAATTTACCTGACCCATAAACTGCTGTGGTTCTATATAAATAACCAACACTAGTTAACAAATCATTATCAGGCTGCTTACCTTCGCTTAAACATTCAACCACATGATTGAAAACTCTTACTGATTTATTAGCTCTTGAAAGAGTTAATTCTTTATAAGAAAGTCTGCCAAATTCTTGTTTGGGTACTTCGTTTTTTAATCTTTCAATATCTTGTTTTTTTGGAACACCATCAAAAAGTGTGAAGGCTGCATCCCATTTGGTAGCTATAACTCTATCTGATCTTTCATTATCATCTAATTCATTTGCAAAACAAATTAATGAATACACTCTATTTTTTTTCTTAAATGAATAAACTGCAGTACCATAACCATGTTCGTTTAATTCAAATAAATCTCTTTTGTAATCCCAATCCTTAAACTCTTTTAAAAAACTTCTTAAAAATGAAAGTTTAGATTGATGAAAAGACCCAAGTCTTGATAGCTTCATTACTACATTGGGATCTCTTAAAGAAATATTCATTGATTCATTTCTTTGTAAAAATTGTACCAGTTGTTTCCAAGAATTCCATTTACTTCACTTTCTGAAAAACCAACTTTTTTAAGTCCTATCTCTAAGTTTTCAAATCCTCTTGCATCTAAAAACCAATCAGGTTGTTTTGGAAAACCAGGTTTGTTTTTAGACCCTTCTCCATAATTTTTGCTTTTAGTCCAAGTACCATTTCTCATCCACTCAACAATAGTATCTGGTTGGTTTAAACAAAGATCTGAACCTATTCCAATTTTTTCAACTCCCATAATCTCAGCAGTCTTAGCTGTCATTTCACAAAAGCTTTCCAAAGAACAATCTGTTCCATCTTTTAAATGATGAGGATATAAAGATAGACCCAACATTCCTTTGTGTTTGGATAAAATTTTTAATAGTTCGTTTGATTTGTTTCTCTTAGCTGGGTGCCAAAATGATGGATTTGCATGAGTTATTGCAATTGGTTTTTCACTTATCTCAATTGCATCAATTGTACTTTTTTCTGCTGAATGAGACATGTCTATTACAAGACCTAATCTATTCATCTCTTTAATTACCTCTTTACCAAAATTAGTAACCCCACTATCTATTGCTTCATAACATCCCGTCGCTAGTAAGGACTGATTATTATAAGTAAGCTGCATAAACCTACATCCTAAATCATAAACTTTTTCAACCAATCCAATATCATCTTCTATAGGTGAACAATTTTGAAAACCAAAAAAAACTGCAGTTTTATTTTCAGATTTAGCTTTTTCAATATCTTTAAAACTTTTACCGTGAAAAATTAAGTCGGAATTTTCTGAAAAGTGATTTTCCCAATTTTTTAATACCGTTTTTAGCTCATCAAAATCTTCGTGGTAAACAATAGTTACATGGATTGCATCCAGTCCTGCTTGTTTATTGATCTGAAAAATTTCTCTAGACCAGTTACAATATTGTAAATTATCAATTTTAAAATTCATTGTGATCTTCTTTGTTTTAAAGAATACCAATAAGATAGATAAATTCTATTAATTTTATTGAAATTTTAGGCTTAATTTGAAATAACAATTTACGTTAGAATAAAATTACAACAAATGGCTAAAAATAAATTAAACAAAGTATCAATTGTTATGGGTAGTCAATCTGACTACAAAACCATGACATTTTGTCAAAATATTCTTAAAAAATTAAACATAAAATTTGAAACAAAAATAATATCAGCTCATAGAACCCCTAAAAGAATGTATGAATTTGCTATTAATGCTGAAAAAAATGGTATTGCAGTAATTATTGCTGGAGCTGGTGGATCTGCACATTTACCAGGAATGATTTCAGCCCTTACTTCTCTACCGGTACTAGGTGTTCCAATTGAAAGTAAAAAGCTGAAAGGTCTTGATAGTCTTCTATCCATTGCACAAATGCCAAAAGGAATACCTGTTGGAACATTAGCAATTGGAGAAGATGGTGCAATTAATGCTGCCTTATTAGCTGCATCTATTATTGGTCTTAGTGATTTAACTGTTAAGAGAAAATTAAATCAGTTTCGTTTAAATCAAAGCAAATCTGTTAAAAAAAAACCCAAATAGTTGTAAAATATGTCTAAACCAATTCTTGGAATTATAGGGGGAGGTCAGTTAGGTAGTATGCTTGCTATTGCTGCAAATAAACTTGAAATTAAAACAGTTATTTTTTGCAATGATATTGATGCTCCTGCCCAAAATTTTTCTAATGATTTTGTACACGGTGAATATAATGATAAAAACAAGATTAATGAGTTTTTGAGTAAAGTTGATGTTGTAACTTATGAATTTGAAAATATTCCCTATGAAACATTAAATGAAATTAATAAAATAAAACCTGTTTTACCAAAACCTTCTGTAAATAGAATAATTCAGCATAGATTAGCAGAAAAAGATTTTATCAATAATCTAAATATAAGAACTACAAGATATGTATCTATTGAAAAAAAATCTGAAATGGATTCTGTTGAAGATTTATTACCTGGTATACTCAAAACTACTACATTAGGATATGATGGCAAAGGTCAACACCCTATTAACAGTTTAGAAAATTTAGACTCAATTGATGTTGATTATTCAAAAGGTTATATTTTAGAAAAATTAGTAAAATTAAAAAAAGAAATTTCAATAATCATTACTAGGTTTGATATTCAAAAATATGAAATTTATGAACCCATTGAAAATGAACATGAAGATCAAATCTTAAGAAATTCTAAAATTCCAGCAGAGATTAGTGATAAAATATTAGAACAATCAAAACTATGGGCTACAACAATTGCAGAAGAATTAAAATATGTTGGAACTTTGTGTGTTGAGTTTTTCATTGACAGGAATGATAACCTTTATGTAAATGAAATTGCACCAAGAGTTCATAACTCAGGGCATCTAACAATTAATGCGTATAATGTAAGTCAATTTGAAAATCATGTAAGAGCAGTTTGTAAACTAGAGCAAATACCTCTTAAAAAAATATCCAATGCAATGATGACAAATATAATTGGAGATCAAATTACTAATTACAGAAATAAAGAACACAATGAAAATGAATTTTTCTTTGATTATCTTAAAAAAGAAATTAAACCAAAAAGAAAAATGGGGCACCTAACAACTCTTCTTAAGTAGATATTTCTCATATGCTAAAATCAATCGAAGGAAATTTTGATAATCCAGAAGTTCATGAGCTACTTATAAAGCATTTCATTGAGTTAAGATCTGTGTCACCTGAAGGTAGTGCTCACGTACTTGATATAGCTGGATTAAAAGATCCAACTATTAAATTTTGGAGCCTGTGGGAAGAAAATGACCTAATGGGAAGTGGTGCATTAAAATTCCTAGATAATGAACATGGTGAATTCAAATCTATAAGGGTTAGTGACAACTTTAGAGGTAAAGGAAATGGTACAAAAGTCATAAATCATCTAATTAATGAGGCAAAAAAACTTAATATTAAAAGATTAAGTTTAGAAACAGGTGCTGGTGAGTTCTTTTTAAATGCTAGAAAACTATTTAGTAAGTGTGGTTTTGAGCCCTGCGAGCCCTTCTCTCATTATAAAAAAGATATCAACTCTGTTTATATGACCATGCTAATAAGCAACAAATAAGTCTTTAATTATTTATTCTTTTAAATTTAGTTGACAAAACCTCAATAAATCTAAACAAAGCGTGAATTACTTAATTATAAGTAATAAAAGTAACACAATAAAAAGTAAGAAGATAAATATGAGTCTACAAGGAAAAGTAAAATGGTTCAATCCAACTAAAGGTTTTGGTTTTATTGAAAGAGAAGATAAAGAAAAAGATGTATTCGTTCACGTTTCAGCTGTTAGAGATGCTGGTATGAACGGTTTAGATGAAGGTCAAGCTTTGACTTTTGAAGTTGAAGATGGTCCAAAAGGTCCTTCAGCGGTAAATTTAAAAACTGCATAATATTCACACTTTCTATTGGCTGCGATTTTTTAATTAAATTAATTTTTTAATTATTTAGCTAAATATTTCAGCCAATACCAATCAGTTTTTTTGAAGAAATTCACTCACTATTGTATTAAATTCATCTGGCTTCTCTAAATGGACATTGTGAGAGCAGCCATTAACTATTCTAAGTTCACTATTTATAATATTTTCTTTTAAAGTTTCTACTTGGTTGAAGTTATAGGCTTTGTCTTGATCTCCCCAAATTATCAAAGTTTCATTCTTAATATTTTTTAAATTTTCAATACCACTCCAATTTTTCATAGCAACAAGAGCATTGTCCGCCGCCTCTAAAGAAGTTTGTTTACCCGCTTCTTCACATAAATAAAAATATTTAGATTTATCCTCTTCAATGAACCATGTTTTTGCAATTCTATAAGCTGTGTTATCCAGTCCATTAATTTTTAGTTTGTCTCTAGAAACATCTATGGTTTCAAATCTGCCAGGTATATTTCCTCTTGGTCCTGTACCATAACAAATTAATTTTAATATTTTTTCACCTGCTAACTTTGCCATTTCTTGCACAATCATGCCACCCATTGAGTGACCTAATAAATAAAAACGTTCTATTTTCTTTTTTTCTAAACTTGTCAATATAGATTTAGCCATACCTTCAATTGAATTATATGAGTTAACTTTATTACTTTTTCCAAAACCAGGTAATGCTGGTGCCAAAACTCTAAAATTCTTTTTAAAAAAGTCAGTTTGTAAAGTCCACATCTCAGAAGATCCTAAAAAACCATGCACTAACACTAATGGAGTGCCACTTCCCACATCTTCAATAAATATATCTTGCATATTTATATTTTATTAATAATCATCGAATATAACAATTTAATAATAAGTAACTAACAAGTATGACAAATAGAAAAATAACTGACCTTTATGATGTTGAATTCACTCCATTTGATAATTATGGGGTTGTTGTGCCTGGAATGAGTTGGCATAAAATTAGCTATAATAAAGAAAATGGTGGTAATGGAACTTATCTTTTAAAGATGGAACCAAATGCTAAAAGTTTGCCCCATGTGCATACAGGCTTTGAGGAATTTTTGATGTTAGAAGGTGAATTAACTGATCCAGATAATAAAGTTTTTAAAAAAGGTGATTTTGTTACTTTTGAACCAGGCTCTACACACTCGTCCTTTACTAAAGATGGTTGCTTAATTTTAGTTTTTATGAGAGGTATCAACAAACCTCTTTAAGGAATTATTAAATAAATTTAATAGAAAATATATATTTATGATTGGAATTTTAGGCGGAATGGGAACTCAAGCGGGACTTGATTTTTGCAATAAACTCGCAATGTTAAATAGAGGAAAAAGTGATCAAGAATACCCTTTATTCATGCTTTATAACAAATCAAATATTCCTGGAAGACCAGAATCTATTGGTGCTCAAACTAAATCATTATCTACAATTCCAAGAACTTCAAAAAATACAAAAAAATATAATAGAGTTTTAAAAAGTTTGTTAGATGGATGTAAATCATTAGAAAAAAGTGGGTGCAAATTTATTGTTATACCCTGTAACACTGCACACTATTGGTATGAAGATTTAAAGAAAAAAATCAAGATACCGATCATTAACATGCCTAAAGAAGTTTTTATACAAACAAAAAAAAGTTGTAAAAAAAATTCTAAAATTGGACTTCTTGCAACAGAGGGAACTTTAAAAACTGAGATTTATGATAAAATTTTTAAAAAGGATTATGTATTGATTAAACCTTTAAGTAATTTACAAACAAGTTCAGTAAACAAAACAATCAAACATGTAAAAATGGGCAATATAAAACTAGCAGAAAAAACTATTAAGCCTGCAATTAAATATTTAATCAAACAAAAATGTAAAAAAATAATACTTGGCTGCACTGAGATACCTATTGCAATTTTTGCATATAAATCTTTACAAAATGCTAAAGTTTCAAAATTGTACCTTGATCCTAATTTAATATTAGCCAACTCCTGTATGGCAAAATATAAAAAATAGATAATGAATATAAAAGTCAAAAAACCATATGTTATATATATGGCTGAAATTATTTACTCCTACGTTTCTATTGAAAAAAATAAAGATCCGGAGCTTGATGTAAAACAAGCTATTAATAAATTCATGGAAACTAATGAATTTATAAAATTAAGCACTGGTGCATTACACGACGAATGGTTTAGTGAATTAAAAAAAAATGAGTATCTAGACAAAGATACTGGAAATAAAATACCAGATGAAACCATTAAACTTTTAGAAATTCAAAAAGATATGACTATTAAAAATTTAATTAAAATTCCTAAACTTTACGAGACTGAAAACAATACTCTCATCGAAGCATCAAATAGAGCACAACAATTTTTATGGCGTATGTGTGAAAGTTATGAACTGTGGTGTAAAGAAACTGGGCAATCAGAGCAGCTATTATTAGGTATTACTGATTAGCTAATTGAATAATTTTACTTGTTTTTTCTATTCTACTTTTGACTAAAGCAAAAAACTCTTCTTGGCTTTCTTCTTCTTCAACTTTTAATTTTTTATCCTCTACAAAGCTTTTAATATTTTCAGTAGGAGACTTACCAGTAATTTCTTTAACTGCTTGATTAGAACCATATGAAAGGCCAGCTTGATAGATATTACCAGAGCTAGCTAATGTATAAGCAGGTCCTAATAAGGCTGTACTTTGCACACAACCATTAAGAAAAAATAGCAAAAATAATCCAGCAAATATCTTTTTTAAAATCATTATACTCCCCCTTAATCCTAAGTATTTAAAAGCACAACTCAAGAGAGAAAGTGTTCATTTTGGATATTAATCTCTAATATTGGTATAAAATATAGCCTATAACCTTGGTATGGTTAAAATTTTTCCATTCATTTTTATTGTTTTATGGTCCTCAGCTTTTGTGACAACAAAACCAATAATAGATAACAGTGATCCCTTTGCGGCATTGGCATTTAGATTTTTTGTGGTAGCTTTTGGTTTCTATATTTATTCAATTTATACAAAACAAAAAATTTTAACAAATTCAAGAAACCTTCTGCAATCACTTTTTAGTGGAGTACTTTTTCATGGCGTGTATTTGGGGGGTGTTTTTTATTCAGTTTCAATCGGGATGCCCACTGGTATTGCTGCATTAATTGTAACCTTACAGCCAATTTTAACCAATGCTTTAGCAGGAAAATTTTTAGGTGAAAAAGTTACTTTTAAACAATGGATTGGAGTTATCCTTGGGTTTATTGGTGCAGCTTTAGTTTTAGGTTTTGATATAGGATCAAGCCTTCCTATTTTTGGAGTGATAGCTTCTTTTGTGGCTCTTCTAGCGATCACAACTTCTACTTTATGGCAAAAAAAAATAAGTAATAATTTACCTTTGTCTGTCAGTAATATGTATCAAGCAATAGGTGGCTGTTCTTTTCACATAATAATTATTTTAATTTTTAGTGAACCTTATATTAATTTTACATCCACATTCTTAATAGCAATGAGTCATCAGATATTCCTTGTATCTTTTGGAGCTTTTACAATCTTAATGTTTTTAATTAAGAACAACTCAGCAAGTAAAACTGTTTCTATATTTTTTTTAATACCCCCTACTACCGCAATAATGGCTTGGATATTTTTGAATGAAAAATTGAATAATCTAGATTTAGTTGGTTTTGCTGTGGCAACTTTTGGTGTTTATATAGCAACAAGAAAGCAATAAATTTTTAAATTCCTTTATAACCAAATTCTAAGCAAGCATCAGTAATTGAATGATAAAAAGATTCTCCAAAACTTCTTAATGTAAATATTCTAACTTTATCTGGATTGTCATCTAGCATATCAATTGTAACTGACATTCCGTTATAAATTGAATTTAAACAAGTATCTTTTTTCAATTCATTAAAATTAAAAGGGCATCCTTTTTTTAATATCTCTTTTGTATTTTTTCCCTCTATTTGAATAATCGCTCTGCTATGAGATATATTTGTTATGGCGAAATCTGTTTCTGGTAATTTTTCATTAATTTCTTTTAAAATTTCTTTTTTTGAAGAAACTAAAAGCCAGTTATTTGGTCCATTCCATAAAATTCTTGTATTGGTGTTACAGCTTATATTTAGAGTTTCATTTTTTAAGTTCAAATCATCTAACTTAATATTTTCAATAGTTATTGCTGAACTATTATACTTAACAATTTGAATGATTAGATAATCGCTTAATTCGCTTATTTTTAACAGTTCTTTATCATTTTTTCCTTCATGATCACCAAACAAACCTTTGATATGAATATTCTTTAAAGCAGAAATTGAACTCATGATCTTACTCTTTCACCTTTTGGATCAACATAATGGGATGAAACAATCTCAACTGGTATTGTTTTATTTTTTAAAGGTGACATTGCAAATAGTTTTTGTCCTATCATATTTTTTCCATCCTTAAGAATTGCTAGTGAAAATGGATTATCGTATTCAACACTCCAACAAGATGCAGAAATATATCCTAATTTAGGGTTTGGTGTTGGAGCCATTGCGTCTTTAACTAAATGAGACCCTTCTGGGATACTTGTTTTCTTATCAATTGGAACAACCCCTACTACTTTTTGTCTATCTTCAGCTATAAATGCTTCTCTTTCTAATGAACGCTTTCCTATAAAATCTTTCTTTTTACTAACAAGTCCTTCTAAAGAGTTATCATAAGGAATGGTTCTGCCATCAAGTTCTGATCCTGCAATGTGACCCATTTCAATTCTTAGAGTTGATAATGCTTCAGTGCCGTAAGGTTGAATTTTAAATTCTTGTCCTACTTCCATTATCTTCTCCCACATAAAATTTCCATTGTCAGATTCGACATTAACCTCATAAGCAAGCTCTCCTGAAAATGAGATTCTAAAAATTCGTGCGTGAACTCCAAATAAATCAGCTTCTAAATATCCCATAAAAGGTAACCCTTCATTTGAAGCATCAATATTTGGAAATAATTTTTGTAATAAATCTCTAGATTTTGGCCCAGCAATTGCAGCTCCTGCCCATTGCTCTGTAGTTGAAACCACATTTACATTTAGTTCTGGCCATACAAGTTGTAGATAATATTCAAGATGAGATAAAACATTTGCTGCTTGTGCTGTTGTTGTTGTCATATGATAATGGTTTTCAGAAATTCTCGTTGTTGTTCCATCATCCATAACAATTCCATCTTCTCTTAGCATTACACCATACCTTGCTTTACCAACTGGCAGTTTTAACCAAGCATTAGTGTAAACTCTATTTAGTAGCTCTGCTGCATCAGGTCCTTTAATATCAATTTTACCTAAAGTAGTTACGTCACAAACACCTACATTTGTTCTAACATTTTTAGCTTCTCTTTTTGAACCTTCAAATAAAGTTTCTTCTCCAATTTTATAATATCTTGGTCTCAACCAAACACCTGCATCTACAAACACAGCATTATTTTTTTCATGCCAAGTGTGCATTGGTGATTTTCTCGTTGGTTTTGAATGTTTGCCAACTTCTCTTCCAACAATTGCACCAATAGTAACTGGTGTATACGGAGGTCTAAAAGTTGTATGACCTACTTCTGGCACTATTTTATTTTCAATATTTGAAACTAGCTGCAAACCGTTGAGATTACTTGTTTTTCCTTGGTCTGTGGCCATTCCTAGTGTCGTGTATCTTTTTACATGTTCTATGGATCGATACCCTTCTTTTAGTGCAATTTCTACATCTGAAACAGCTACATCGTTTTGAAAATCTAAAAATCTTTTATATGTTTTTCCTTTAGGCAAAGGCACACACCAAAATTTATCATGTGTGGTAGATTTTTTTTCCATAACTGTTGGTGATGATGTTTTGTTATCATTATTAGTAATTTTTTTTGAAAGTTCATATCCAGTTTCAAATGAACTTTTTAAAGTTTCTTCTAATGTAAAAGTTCCATTAGCAGCACCTAAAGTTGTTTCATTTTGTTTTGATAATCCAGGTACAAATGCATCTATATCCTTATTAAAAGTAGTTTTATTTCCTGATTGAGAAGCTAAATGTATTGTTGGTGTCCAAAAACCTGAAACACAAATACAATCACACTTAATATTTTCTAAAGTTCCTAGTTGGTTTTTATCATCAGAAATTTTAGCAACTTCAGCTGATTTAACTTTTTTATACCCTTTGGCAGCAACTACTACGTAAGAAAATTTAATTTGAATATCTAGTTTTTTTGCTTCATCTATAATTTCTGACTTTGGTTCTTTTCTTGTATCTAAAATAATTGGATCAACACCATTTTTTTTAAACTCTATAGCCGTTTCATATCCGCTATCATTATTGGTAAATATTAAAGGTTTTTTACCAACTAACACTCCATAAACTTTTAAATATTCTTTTGCTGCAGAAGACAGCATCACACCTGGTGTATCATTATTTCCAAATACTAAAGGTCTTTCAATTGATCCTGATGAAATTAAAACTTCTTTTGCTCTAATATACCAAAGTCTTTGTTTTGGATTATATTTTTTAGTTTTAGGTAAGTGATCACTTAATTTTTCTGACATCACTAACATATTGTGATCATAGTAACCAAATACCTGAGATCTATTTTTAACAATAACATTAGGCATTTCTTTAAGTTCAGAAATAATATTTTCTGCCCATTCTTTTCCTGTTTGATTTCCAATATTAACCTCGCTAGTTAATAAAGTTCCACCAAATCTAGGCTTGTCTTCTGCTAAAATTACTCTTGCTCCATTTTTAGCAGCAGCATATGCGCTTGCTAAACCAGAGGGTCCTGAACCTGCAATTAACAAATCACAATACTCATATTTATGTTCGTATCTTTCCTTGTCATGTTCAATTGATGCAACCCCAAGTCCTGCTGCTTTTCTTATAAATGGCTCATAAACTTTGTACCAAAAACTTTTTGGCCACATAAACGTTTTGTAATAAAATCCTGCTGGAAGAAATATTTTTAACAAATTGTTGATAGCACCAATATCAAAATTAACACTTGGCCAACAATTAACACTTGTTGCTTCCAAACCTTCAAAGAGCTCTTGTTCTGTAGCTTTTACATTCGGTTCAGTTTCATTATTTCTGTATAATTGAACAATTGCATATGGCTCATCTACACCTGCACCAAAAAAACCTCTGGGTCTATGATATTTAAAGCTTCTTCCTATTAAATGAACTCCATTAGCAAGTAATGCTGATGCTAACGTGTCTCCCTCATAGCCAAAGTACGTTACACCATTAAATTTAAATGAGATTTTTTTATCTCTATTTATTAGTCCAATATTATCTAATCTATAATTTTGTGTCATATTAAATATCTTCGCTAGCTTTAACGGTTTTAAATATTTCGTGAGTTGCAGTGTCTCTTTCTACTTTAATCCACTGTCTGCATCCTGATATATGTTGCCATAGCTCTTTGTGTTTTCCTCTTAAACTTTTTCTATTATAGACAAAATTATCCCAATCTTGATCTGAAACTTCTTTATTAAGTTCTGGTCTTTTAACAGTTGCATCACCACCATATGAAAATTCATTTTGAGATCTCATCCCACAGTGAGGACATTTAATATGAAGCATTTATGAAATCCACGTTTTAGTTCCAAGTCCTTTTTCATCTAATAAGTGACCTGTGTGAAATCTATTTAAACTATATCCAGCATTTAATTTGTGAACTCTATCTTGTGCAATTGTATGTGCAAATGTCCATCCTGATGCTGGTGTTGCTTTAAATCCACCATAACACCATCCACAATTTAAATATAATCCTTCAATATGAGTTTTATCTATTATAGGCGAGCCGTCCATAGACATATCCATTATCCCACCCCAAGTTCTAAGCATTTTTAGTTTGCTAAGAAAAGGCATCATCGCAATTCCTTCAGTTAAAACATGTTGAAGGGTTGGAAGGTTTCCTCTTTGCGCATAGCTATTATAGCCATCCAAATCTCCTCCCATTACCATCTCACCTTTATCCGACTGACTAATATAAAAGTGTCCTGCACCAAAAGTTACAACTTTATCTAAAACAGGTTTAACCGGTTCTGAAACACAAGCTTGTAGAAGATGTGTTTCAATTGGTACTGTCATATTTAATTTCTCTGCTAAAATATTTGTACTACCTGCAACACACAGTCCAATTTTTTTAACTTTAATATCTCCTCGTGAAGTTCTAACTCCTTGAATTTTTCCACCTACAACATCAAAACCTGTTACTTCACAATTTTGAATAATATCTACACCCATTGAATCCGCTTGACGTGCATAACCCCAAGCAACAGCATCATGCCTTGCTGTTCCAGCGCTTGGTTGCATCAGTCCACCAAATATAGGAAACCTTACATTGTCTGAAAAGTCAGCCATTGGAATAATTTCTTTTACCTCTTCTCTATTTAATAAAACTGCATCGATACCATTTAATCGCATTGAGTTTCCTCTCCTTGCGAAAACATTCATCTGGGCATCTGAGTGAGCAAGGTTAATAATTCCTCTTGGAGAAAACATTACATTGTAGTTTAAATCCTGACTCATTTTTCTCCACAAATCCATTCCAAACTCACTGAACAATGCATTATCGTCATGCATGTAGTTTGATCTAATGATTGTGGTATTTCTTCCAACATTTCCGCCCCCGATCCAACCTTTTTCAATGATAGCAACGTTTGTAATATTGTGTTCTTTAGCTAAATAATAAGCAGTTGCTAGGCCGTGACCACCTCCACCAATTATAACCACATCATATTCTTTTTTAGGAGTTGGATCTTTCCAAGCCAAATCCCAATTTTGATGACCAGAGAAGGCATTTTTGATCAAATTAAATATAGAATATTTTTGCATAAAATAATTTTATACAAAGGAATATAAATAGTTCTTATTTTTTTTATATATATTTTTTAGAAGTTTCCAAAAATTTAAAATAAGATATCAATTGGGCATTAAAAATTAATTTTATAGGAGTTTAAAATGAGCGAAGTTAAGTCAGACATTCAAATAGCTAGAGAAGCTAAAATGCAACCTATAAATGATATTTTAGCCAAGATAAATGTGCCTGATGAAAGCTCAGCTTTTAGTCCAATGGGAAGACACATTGCAAAGATTAATTTAGAATATTTAGACACTTTAAAAGATAAACCAAATGGAAAACTTGTATTAGTGACGGCAATCACTCCTACACCAGCTGGTGAAGGAAAAACCACAACTTCAGTTGGTTTAAATGATGGATTAAACAAAATTGGAAAAAAATCTATTGTTTGTTTAAGAGAACCAAGCCTTGGTCCCTCTTTTGGAATGAAAGGTGGAGCAGCAGGTGGTGGTTATGCTCAAGTAGTTCCAATGGAACAAATTAATTTACATTTTACTGGAGATTTTCATGCAATAACATCAGCTCATAATTTGTTGTCAGCCTTAATTGATAATCATATCTATTGGGGAAATAAACTTGATATCGATGTTAGAAGAATTGTCTGGAAAAGAGTAATCGATATGAACGATCGTTCTTTAAGATCTATAAATATAAACTTAGGTGGAGTTGCAAATGGTTTTCCAAGAGAAGATGGTTTTGATATTACTGTTGCATCTGAAATCATGGCAATCTTTTGCTTATCAAATGATTTAGAAGATTTAGAAAAGAGAATAGGAAATATTACAATTGCTTATACTAGAGATAAAAAACCTGTTTATGCTAAAGATTTAAAAGCACAAGGTCCAATGACAGTATTATTAAAAGATGCAATTCGACCTAACGTTACTCAAACTTTAGAAAATAATCCTGCAATTATTCATGGTGGCCCTTTTGCTAACATTGCTCATGGCTGTAATTCTGTAATTGCAACAAAGACTGGACTAAAACTTGCTGACTATGTTGTGACAGAAGCAGGATTTGGTGCAGACCTTGGTGCAGAAAAATTCCTTGATATTAAATGTAGAAAATCAGATTTAAAACCTAGCTGTGTTGTAATTGTTGCAACTATTAGAGCATTAAAAATGCATGGTGGTGTAGCAAAAGATGATCTTAAAACAGAAAATGTAGAAGCCTTAAAAAAAGGTCTAGTTAACCTTCAAAGACATGTAGAAAATGTAAAAAAATTTGGTTTACCAGTTGCAGTAGCTGTTAATCATTTTATTAAAGATACAGAGAATGAAGTAAAAGCTTTGATAGAATTTTGTGACACTATTGGAGTTAAAGCAAGTCTTTGTACTCATTGGGCAAATGGTGGCGAAGGTACAAAAGAACTTGCAAGTCATGTTGCTGAATTATGTGAGAAAAATGAGGATAAATTCAAATTCTTATATGAAAGTAAAACTCCTCTTTTTAAAAAAATAGAAACAATTGCAAAAGAAATTTATAGAGCAGATGAGGTTATTGCAGATACTAAAATTAGAGATCAATTAAAAAGCTTTGAAGGTGCTGGATATGGTGACTTTCCAATTTGTATTGCAAAAACTCAATACAGCTTCTCAACAGATCCAAGCTTAAAAGGTGCACCAACAGGACACTCTTTACCAATTAGGGAGATTAAACTTTCTTCTGGAGCAGAGTTTATTGTTGTTATATGTGGAGCCGTTATGACGATGCCTGGGTTACCAAGAGTTCCAGCAGCAGATTCAATTAAGCTAAATAAAGATGGTGAAATTGAAGGTCTATTTTAGAAACTAGTTACGTAGATAATTAAGCCAGTTTCTAACTTCACATGTTCTGTCTTTAAAATTTAATAGTTCGTTTTGAGATTTTATGTATGAGATATGACTTTCATACTCTTCTTCAGTTAAAAAATTTTTATTTACAAATAGTCGTTCTTTACGACCTTCAATAAGCTTAAGCATCTGAAAGTACTCATAATCAGGATGATACTGTAAGCCAATAATTTCAGAGTTTCCTGCGTTAAAACTAACACCCATTACATTGTTAACTTTATCACTTGATAGAAGAATAGCATTTTTCGGTAATTCACTTACTTCATCAAAATTAAATGCTGGTGATGTAAAAATCTTTTTCTTATCTTTGTAAATAAAATGCTTCTCACCTTCATTATTAATAATTACATCTGATGCAATTCCAATGTGAGCACCATTTTTACCAGGGTTTACCTTGCCTCCAGCTGCTGTAGAACAAACTTGTAATCCCCAACAAATAGCTAAAATCTTCTTTTTTTGAGTAAAACAATTTGATGCAAAATTAATATGTTTCTTAATCACATCCGTCATATCATTTATTCGCATTGCACCACCCGTAAAGACAATACCATTATATTTACTCATGTCTTTTAGAGCATTCGTAGTCTCATCATCATTACCAGGATTTATAATTTCAGTAATTGCAGATGGTTCTATTTTTAAGATTAAATTTTTTAAATTATCTGCTGCAGAAGCTCCAGCTGCTTTAATAAAAAACTCACTATCTTCTCTAATATTTCCTTCAACAATTAAAATATTTAAATCACTCATTTAAACAATTCACCCGTCATACTGTTCTGGTACATTATCCTCATATCATCCTCAGTTAATTTTTTTGGATTTCCTCCAGTAGATGGGTCTGCTAAAGCCATTTTTGATAATCTATCAATATCAAAATCTTTTTCATCAATCACTTCTGATAATTTATGAGGCATATCAAGTTTTTTTCTTAAATCTAAAACCCAGTTAACAAAACCATCAAAAGATCTGTCTTTAAGTTCTAAATAGTCACAAATTTTAATTATCTTATTTTCAATTACATCTTTGTTAAAAGTTAATACGTAAGGCATAAATATTGCATTAGATAAACCATGATGAATATTGTTTAATGCATTTACTGGGTGGCTTAATGAATGAATTGCTCCTAGTCCTTTTTGAAATGCAGTTGAACCCATACTAGCTGCTGTTAACATATTCATTCTTGCTTCAATATTAGATCCATTGCTAACAGCTTCTAATAGCCACTTATTAATTAGTCTCATTCCTTCTAAAGCAATTCCATCTGCCATCGGATGATATCCAGGAGCACAATAAGCTTCTAAATTATGTGCTAGCGCATCCATACCAGTTGCTGCAGTCATTTTTGCTGGTAATCCAACTGTTAAAACTGGATCTAAAATAACTATTGAGGGTAAAAATTTTGGATGAAAAATAATATTTTTTACACCAGTTTCTTCATTTAATATTACTGACGCTCGTCCTGTTTCAGAACCAGTGCCCGCAGTAGTAGGTACAGCAATAATTGGTGCAATTTTATCTGAGTTTGCTTTAGTCCAGTTATCACCAACATCTTCAAAATCCCAAATAGGTAGATTTTGACCCGACATAAATGCTATTGCTTTACCAACATCTAAGCCACTACCTCCTCCAAAAGCTATTACTCCATCACAATTATTTTTATTATAATAATCAGCACCCTCATTTACATTGGTGCCAGTTGGATTACCAACAACGTCTGAATATAATTCAGCTGTAATACCATTTTCTTTTAGATTATTTAAAACGTTAATTACAATCTTTGATTTGGCTAGACCACTATCGGTTACCAGTAATGGTTTATTAATATTTAAAGTTTTACAAGCAATACTAAGGTCTTTAACTCTATCTTTGCCAACCCACATAGTTGTTGGATAATTCCAGTTTGAATTCATGAGCAAGTCTTTTTCTAATTTTTATTTTTTTTAATTTCTTCTTCACAAAATTTTTTAGCTTCCTCAAGATCAGTAATTTTAGATTTAGATAGTTTTTGGCTTCCAGCTAAACAGGCATCTACTGCTCTTTTAAGATTATGGTCACTAAAATTTAAAATAACCACCATTCCAAGTATTATAAAAACAAATATTAATATATTTTTTACCATCGAATTTCTAATTTCTTATTATCACATATAGTATTTAACATACTAAACATTAATGGAAAATGTTTAGAATTAAGATCTTGTAAAATTTTAGGACCAATTTCCAATGCAAGTTGTGCACCTTCAACTGTAATATTTTTCATAAATTTTTCTTTAGCTTCTTTATAAAGGTATCCTTCACCTAAATATTTTCCCATCAAGCTATTTCTTCCTCCTATTGCACTAACATATAAATCACCTAAACCAGCTAGACCATAAACAGTTTCAGGTCTCCCACCATAGAAAGAAACAAACTCAACCATTTCAGATATTGATCTATGAATTAATGAGGCAGATGTATTTAAATAATATTTAGATTGAATTTCTTTAGGTGCTTTTGAATTGCTTAATCCTTCTGAGGCTCCAATTAACATAGAATAAATATTTTTAATTGCACCTGATAACTCAATGCCAGTTAAGTCATCTGATACTTCTGTTGAATAGTAATCTGTTGATATAATTTTTTTTAATTTTTCAGTTTCTTTAATATCTGGGTTTGCAATAACTGTGCCTGTCCTCATTTTATATGCAAGACCTGCTGCCAAACAAGGTCCTTTAATCGCTGAAACATTTACATCTGTATGACCTTGATCTTTGAGAAGTTTTTTAATTTTATCTGAAAGCGTTATTAATTCATTACCCTCAATAGCCAGGCCTTTGGTTAATAAAATAATGGGAAGATTTTTTTTGTATTCTTTTGATATTTGATTAACAAACCATTCAATTCCTACAGAGCTAACTCCAGCAACAATGATATCTGCTCCCTCTTCAAGTATTGATTGTAATTTTTCAAATTTTTCTACCTTCAGTTTTGATGGTAATTCAATATTTAAAGCTGGATGAAGATTGTTATTAGATTTAATATTATTTATTAAATCATCCTCTAAATGCGTACCAACGAGTGTTACCTCATTTTGGTTTTCAAGACATGGTACGGCAAAAGCTGATCCCATTGCTCCAGCACCAATAATAATAATTTTTTTCATAGTTTAGTATTTTTTTATATTAATTTTTAGCATTTTGTTGGTAAAGTACAGTTATAAATTAATAGAGAAAGATGATATTATGACAAAAGTAGCTATTATTGGCGCTGGCCCTTGTGGTTTATCCGCTTTAAGATCCTTTGAACAAGCAGAAAAAAATGGTGAAAAAATACCTGAAATAGTTTGTTTTGATAAGCAAGAAGATTGGGGAGGATTATGGAACTACAGTTGGAGAACTGGATCTGATCAATACGGTGACCCTGTACCTAATAGTATGTATCGATATCTTTGGTCAAACGGCCCTAAAGAATGTTTAGAATTTGCTGACTACTCATTTGATGAACACTTTGGAAAACCAATTCCTTCTTTTCCACCTAGAGCAGTTTTATATGATTATATTTTAGGTAGAGTTAAAAAGGGAAATATAAAATCTAAAATAAAATTTAACACCTCTGTTACTAATGTTTCTTATGTAAACAGTAACTTTGAGGTTACTTATCGAGATAAAAAAAATGACAAAATTTCGAAAGATATTTTTGATTACGTAATTGTATCTACTGGTCATTTTTCGGTTCCATTCATCCCAGAATATCCTGGAATGAAATCATTTCCTGGAAGAATAATGCATTCTCATGATTTTAGAGATGCAGAAGAATTTCGAGGCAAGAATGTTGTTGTTTTAGGAAGTAGTTATTCTGCTGAAGATGTTGCTCTTCAGTGTCATAAGTATGGGGCAAAAAGTGTTACTATTGGTTATAGACACAATCCGATGGGATTTAAATGGCCCAAAGGTATGAAAGAAGTTTTTCATCTAGATAGACTTGAGGGGAATAAGGCAATATTTAAAGATGGCCACGTGCAAGAAGCAGATGCTGTAATTTTATGTACTGGATATCTTCATCATTTCCCTTTTATATCTGAAGATCTTAAATTAAAAACTGGCAATAGATTGTATCCTCCGATGCTATACAAAGGTGTAGTTTGGCAAAATAATCACAAATTAATGTATTTAGGTATGCAAGATCAATTTCATACTTTTAATATGTTTGATTGTCAGGCTTGGTTTGCAAGGGATGTTATAATGGGAAAAATTAAAGTTCCAAATGACTCTGAAATTGAAAAAGATATTAATAAATGGGTATCAATGGAAGAAAAATTGGAAAATCCTGAACAAATGATAGATTTTCAAACTGAGTACACCAAAGAACTTCATGATTTATCTGATTATCCTAAAATTGATTTTGAATTAATTAGAAAAACTTTTAAAGAATGGGAACATCATAAAGTGGAAAATATAATGACTTATAGAAATAAATCATTTGCTTCACCAGTGACAGGCTCTGTTGGACCAATTCACCATACACCATGGGAAGAAGCTATGGACGACTCTTTAAAAACATTTTTAAATAAATAAAAAATTTATTATCTAGTTTAAGAGAATATTAGCTATCCTATACCAAGGTGTTTTTTTCTTTTTCCAACCCACGTTCTGATTAAATGGTCAAATATTAGGCCAATAAAAGCAACACAAAGTCCCAATGTCAATCCTATACCTGCACCCTTTTTATCAGATAGAGCTTTTAGAATGTACTGTCCTAAATCTTCTGTTCCAATAAAAGCCCCAATAATTACCATGAACAAAGCAAATACAATTGTTTGATTTAAACCAAGCATCATATGAGGAAAAGCTAAAGGGAATTCAATTTTTAATAACCTTTGTACTTTATTTACACCTGACATTGTGGCAGCGTCATGTAAAGCTTCTGGAACACTTCTTAAACCTTCAATAGTATACCTTGTTGCAGGTATAGTTGCATAAACTATTACAGCAATTAATACTGAAGTATCTGTAACTCCAAAAAGCATCATCACAGGAATTAAGTATACAAACGAAGGGAAGGTTTGAAAGATATCACAAACGCCCAGCATAAAATTTGCAGTATGCTTGTTTTGAAATGATAAAATTCCAACTGTAAATCCAATTATAGTGGATATAAAAACTCCAAAAGTTGCCATGTACAATGTAACTAAAGCTCTATCCCACCAAGGACTCAATGCAATAAATAAAGTTAATCCGCCCACTACAAGAGCTGAACGAATTCCTCCAATTATATAACCCGCTCCAATGACTAAAACTAAAGTAGCAACTGCTGGCATTCTTAAATATAAAGCTCTCATGGGTTGCAACACATCTACTATCAACCAAGTATTAAAAATCTTTAAAGTATGAAAGAAAGTATCCCAAATCCAATCCACACCTTTATTCCAAAAATCTGCTGTTGATATTCCTTTATTGTGAGGAACTTCAAATAAATAATTAGACCCATCTTTAAAATAAAATGACCCCAGATATGAAAAAATAATTCCTAGAATTACAGCAGCTGCAAAAAATAATATATTTTTATTACGCTGAAAATAAGTCAAGTTACCAAAATAATCTATTTGCTTATTTGCCCAAGCTAAGGACATCTTATCCAAAAGTATTGCAATCAAACTAATACATAAACCAGCCTCTAATGCTAATCCAATATTTAGCTGGTTTAATGCTAATAATAAATTAAACCCTAAACCTTTTGCTCCTATAAAAGCTGAAATAACTGCCATAGAAAAACACACCATTATGACCTGGTTAACTCCAATTAAAATGTCTCTTCTAGCAGTAGGAATTAATACTTTAGTCATAAGTTGCCAATTATTACACCCACTCATTCTACCGGCCTCAATAACTTCAGGGGGTATTCCTCTTAGACCCAACAAAGTTAATAATATCATTGGTGGAACAGCCACAACCATAGTTATGATAACGGCAGCATGGTCACCAATACCGAAAAGAACAATTGCAGGAACTAATACAGCATATTGAGGCATAGTCTGCATAACTAAAAGTATTGGATATAAAAGTTTTTCCACACGTTTGCTTTTGAATGCCATAACACCCAAAGTTAAACCAAAAATAAAAGAAAGTGGTGCGGCTACCAATATAAAAGAAAGAGTTTGCATTGATGGCTTCCATTGACCAAAAACAGAAATATAAATCATTACTAAACCTGCAAACAAAGCAAGGCCTTTACCACTTAACTTGTAGCCTAATATAGCTGCTCCTGCCGCTACAATTGTCCATGGAAGTCCTGGTAATTCTGCCCAGGGATTAGCATCAATCCAATCCCAGCTAGTGAACGCAACAATAGTTTCCATTCCACCTAATAAAATTTCTCTAATTAACTCTATGAGAAATGTCATAAATGAAGTTAAATTTCTTGTTATTTGTAAGACTAAGGGTTGAGTTCTAAATTCTTGAGTGTCTTCATTCCAAAATTCTATTGGCATCCAATCATTCATTAAAAAGAATAATGAATCATTAATCCAAATAGGTAACCATCCTAATAAAGGAGGCAATCTCCATAAAACATCAAAAGCAAAATACCTTACCTCTGCACCAAACAACGTATAAGTACTTTGATTAGGATCTTTAATAAATTCAGCCTGGCCTCTTATAAAATTGTAAGTCTCAGGAACATCAATTGCAAAACATAAAGAAAAAAATACAATTAATAAAAAAAACCATTGAAAAAATTTTGGATATTTTTTTAATAATTCCATATTTTATCTCTATTTTTTCTCCCTTGAAAAAACAGTATGAATTATTTTTGAAGGGTGAACACATCCTACAATGTTATTATTTTTGTCGATAACAGGTACAGATTTTTCTTGTGTTAAAATTTTTTCAGCTACATTTTCAATTATTTCATCTTTTGAAACTTTAAAATCGCTTAAATCTTTAGTTTCTGATTTTTCCATTAGATCTTCTATTTTTAAAACCTTTCCTCGAGGAACTTCTTCTGTAAATTTTCTTACATATTCAGTTGCTGGATTTAATACAATATTGGCAGGAGTATCTAATTGTTCAATAATTCCATCTTTCATAATTGCAATGCGGTCAGCAAGTCTTAGAGCTTCATCAAAATCATGTGTAATAAACATAATTGTTTTTTGTAATTTTTCCTGAAGTCTTAAAAACTCATCCTGCATTTCTTTTCTAATTAATGGATCTAATGCTGAGAAAGGTTCATCTAAAAACCAAATATCAGGCTCTACAGCTAATGATCTAGCAATACCAACTCTTTGTTGTTGCCCACCAGAAAGTTCTCTTGGAAAATAGTTTTCTCTTCCCTCAAGACCTACAAGTTTGACCATTTCCATTGCTTTATTGATACTGTCTTTGGTTTTAATCCCTTTGATTTGTAGCGGAAAAGCAATATTTTCAACAACTGTTTTATGGGGCAGCAAAGCAAAGCTTTGAAAAACCATACCCATCTTATTCCTTCTAAGCTCAATTAATTCTTTGTTGTTTAATGAAAGCAAATCGTGGCCATCTATAAAAATTTTTCCACTTGTTGCATCTGTTAATCTAGAAATACATCTTAGTAATGTTGATTTTCCAGAACCAGACAGTCCCATCACAACTAGCATTTCACCTTTTGCAACTTCAAAAGAAGCGTTGTTTACACCAACTATGCATCCATTGTCTTGAAATGTTTTGGCATCTACATTTCCTTTTGCTTCATCAAGCATCTTCTTGGCGTTAGCACCAAAAATTTTGTAAACAGATTCACATTTAATAACCGAATTGCTCATAATATATCAATAAGTTATACGAAATATAAATAAAATACACGGTATATTGTTTATATTTATTGTTTTTCCTCCTTAAAAATTTTTAATAAAATAAACTCTTGTATCAATTCCTGTACTTAAAAAACTTAAAGCCTCACCTGTAACAGTAATTGTTTCATCTATCCCAACATTATTTCCACTTACTTTATAACCAGCAAAACATTTGTTTTTTTCTTTGTCCCATTTAACAAATGTTTCATCAATTAGATTGCCATTCATTGTATAAATTTCATGTGCTTTAAAATTTAAAAAATTTGCACCCATAATTGCACGTTGTGGAATAATTTTTGTGGCATTACAAACTGCTTCATACAGTTCATCTGTTAACTTAAAGTGATTTGTTCCATCAAACGTTACTAAAATGCCAGATGGAAGACTTGAAGTTAGTTCGTTAAGTTTTCTTTCTTTTGCAATTCTTTCTTCTTCAATTTTCATTTTTTTAACTAATTCATCTCCTTGGCCAAAAAAAATATTCAAAATTACAAAAGATAGAATTACAGCTGCTGTAATAAAAATAAGACCAATAAATTGATTTAGTTCATCAGGTAATTTTATTAGTTTATTTTTCATTTTTATTTTAGTTATTCTTGTAATTTTCCATTTTTCCAAATTCCAATTTTTTCTTTGCCATCAGACCAGGTAAACTTTCCTTCACCATTCATGAAACCCTTGTTCCATTCCCCCTCATAAGTTGATCCGTCTGGAAAAGTTAAAATTCCTTGACCACTCCACTCACTATTTTTGAATTCACCTTTATAAATATATCCATTAGGCCAAGTTTCGGTTCCTTGACCATGTTTTTTTGTTTGAACCCATTGGCCTTCATAGGTTGTTTTATCTGTATAAACCCATTTTCCAACACCATTTTCACAGTTTCCTTCCTTACATCCTGTGCTTCGTGCTAACGCTATAGATGTAATTAAAAAACTTAAAATTATATAAAGTAAATATTTTTTCATTGTTATATTTTACACAAAATTAAATTAAAAAAAATCAGACTTTTTTCTCATTTTTGCTACAAGAATAAAAAGAAATATCTTTTTCAGAGTTTTCACTTTTTAATTTTTTTGTAATTTCGTGAATTAATTCACCTGATTTTCTATCTATAATTCCAGACTCAGAGTAATTTTTTTCTTTATCGATAGCTTTAAATAAAACTATATCTTTATTTACAACTTTAACGATTAACCTTTCTTCTTTTGATAAAAATAAAGATAAGCCATTAATTAAAAGTGTTTTTGGTTGTTTTGCATTAATCTCAAATTTTTCTAAATCTTTAGCCTCTAAATCTTTTGCTAGAAAAGTTTGGTAATTATATTCAGAATTTTTAAGTATTTTTTTTTCTAATTCGCATACATAACTAAGGCTAACACTCTCTTCAATATTGATATCTTGTGCTAAAACAAAATTAAAAAAAAATAAATTTATAAAAATGTAAAAAAAACATTTAACTATTTTTGTAATTTTTTTCATTAAGATTGTAAGTATTTCTAGAAATATTATATGTAAAAAAATCCCCCCCAACAAAAGTTGGGAGAGATTTCAGATTATTTTTTTTATCCTTACTTAGTAAAAGGAGTCCAAACTGACTTATTGTCTGCAAGCCATTTTTTTGCTGCATCTTCATGAGTCATTTTGTCAACATCAACTAAAGCTGCCATTGCACCAATGTGACTTGTTGAGAATGACATTTTCTTTAATGCTGCAGCTGCAGCCGGATGAGTTTTTGGAAAATCAGCATTTACAGCTTTTTTCAAATAACCATCTGGAGAACCACATTTACCATCACCACCATCTTCTGGTCTGCAACCTGCAGAGTATGGAGGGAAGTCTATAAAAGTAAAACCAGCACCATCAGTGAAGTTTGGTGTCCAGTTAAAGATAATAGTTCCTCTTCCTTCTTTTTCAGCAGCTACTAATTCTGCCCAAAGTGCGTCTGCACTTCCAGCAAATTTAACTGTCCATAGATCTCCTAAGCCTAAAGCATCAACCCTTTGAGGTATCAAATCTCCATGCCAAGTTTGAGGCCCTTCTAACATTCTTCCTTTTCCACCTGAGTCAGGTGTTGTAAAGTTTTTAGCACAAGCTGGATTTTTTAAAGCAGTCCAATCTGGTAGACCTGGACATAATCCTTTTTCAGCAACCCAGTTTGGATATCCCATATCCTCTAAAGTTCTTGCTTCGTGATCACCCCAGTCAAGAATTCCACCTTTATCAAGTGCTGTAGTAAATGACTTACCAAAAGCAGACTCCCAAACTTCATGAGAAATTGATACATCACCAATTCTTATTGCTTCATAAACTGCTTGTGAATCAGCATTAACATATTTCACATTATTTCCCATACTTTCGAAAATTCCACCAATAACATGCGCCATTACAATTTGACTTGACCAGTTATGAGTTGGAATCACGATAGGCTTTTTACTATCCGCTGCATTAGATATTCCTGCAAAACTTACAACAGAAATAACAAGAGCAGATACTAATGATATTAACTTTTTCATTTTATTCTCTCCCTAATATTAAGTTATATAAGCATGTTCTCACTTATTAAATTTATAGTCAATCCCCTTTGATTATATTATGCTTAAAAAAAATAAGTAAAATTTACAGTAACAATGCTACATACTAGTAACGATATAAGAAATCCTGGTTTAAGAACTTTGCCACCTGGAGTTGAGCGATACTTTGTAAAAGGTGGAGGTTTATCAATAATTGAAGTTTCACCAGAAGATAAAATAGAGATAATAAATGAAGAGGGAAAACAAATTTGTGAAATAATTGTTTTCAATTCAAAAGGCAAGTCTGATTTATCTATTTTAAATTTAAAAGAAAATGCCAATGGTGATTTTTCTAAAAAAACTATTTTTAATGATGAAAAAATTTCAAAACTACTTAAGAAAAAAAATCTTAATTTAAACAATGCAAAATCATCAATTATTTTTAATGATGATTGTGTGATGGGTGAAAAAATAAAATTAACCTCTAAAGATAAATGCGTAGTTATGATTGCTGCACCTGGTAATGCAATGAATGTTCATGAACAAAATCCACCCACAGATTTAACAATTTTTTTAAATAAAGCTAAATTTATAGAAACAGATGAGCAATTTATTTTACCAGAACCACTTAGTGATCCAATTATAGAACAGCTTATAAAAAGAAGAACTGCTGAAACTTATCAGGTTAAAGCTGGTGAATATATTCAAATAATTGATCCAGGTGGAAGACAATGTTCAGATTTTTTGGCTTTTGATACACAAAAGTTAAATGATGGAATTGAAAGTATCATAGATGATAAGGCAACCAGAACTTTTATGGGTGGAGCTTATCCAGGGCCAGGATTATTTTCAAAGTTTTATGATGGTGATCATGAAGCTATGATTGAAGTTGTAAGAGATACAGTTGGTAGACACGACACTTTTAATCTTGCTTGCACATCAAAATATTATGAAGATATGGGATATATGGGGCACATAAATTGTACAGATAATTTTAATAATAAGCTTGGTAAATATGACGTCAATTCTAGAAAAGGTTGGTCGGCAATAAATCTTTTTTTTAATACAGGAATTGACGCTAACAATGTTGCATCTTTTGATGAACCTTGGTCAAGACCAGGAGATTATGTTTTATTTAGAGCTTTAAAGGATTTAACCTGCATATCATCTGCTTGCCCATGTGATGTTGATGCTGCAAATGGCTGGAATCCCACTGATATATTTGTTAGGACTTACTCAAAGGATAAAAAATATTCAAAAGCAATAGCATTTAGAATGAAAACAGACTCTGAACCAAAACTAACTCAAGAAACAGGTTTTCATAAAAAGACATCAGAGCTAACAAGAAATTTTGTTGAATATAAAGGGTTTTGGTTGGCTAATAACTTTACTAACTCTGGAACAATAAAAGAATATACAGCTTGTAGAGAAAGTGCGATAGCAACTGATCTTTCTCCTCTTAGAAAATTTGAAATTTTGGGTCCTGATGCAGAAAATTTAATGCAATACACATTAACTAGAAATATTAAAAAATTATCTGTAGGCCAAGTTGTTTATACAGCTATGTGTTATGAAAATGGATGCATGCTGGATGATGGAACCTTATTTAAAATGGGGCAAGATAATTTTAGGTGGATCGGTGGAGATGAATACAGTGGTGAATGGTTAAAAGAACAAGCTAAGAAGAAAAATTACAAAGTTTGGATAAAATCTGCAACAGATCATATTCATAACATTGCCGTTCAAGGTCCAAATAGTAGAAAAATTTTAGAAAAGTTTGTATGGACGGCGCCAATCCAACCATCAATCACTGAACTTGAATGGTTTAAATTTAATATTGCAAGAATAGATCATGAAACAGGAACTCCAATTATGATTTCAAGAACAGGGTATACTGGTGAACTTGGCTATGAAATATGGTGTCATCCAAAAGATGCTTCTGAAGTTTGGGATAAAGTTTGGGAAGCAGGAAAAGAATTTAATATTACTCCATTAGGTTTAGAAGCTTTAGATATGGTTCGTATTGAAGCTGGACTTATTTTTTATGGTTATGAGTTTGATGATCAAACAGATCCCTTTGAAGCAGGAATTGGTTTTACAGTTCCACTTAAAACTAAGGAAGATGATTTTATAGGTAAAGAAGAATTAATTAAAAGAAAAGCAAATCCACAAAAAAAATTAGTTGGTCTGGAATTAGTAGGTCATGAACCGGCATTACATGGAGATTGTGTTCATGTAGGTCGTGGTCAAGTAGGTGTGATAACAAGTGGAATGCTATCCCCTAAACTTGGAAAAAATATTGCGCTTTGTAGAATAGATGTAAAATATTCTGAGATTGGAACTGAAGTTGAAATTGGTAAACTTGATGGTCATCAAAAAAGAATTGGAGCGAAAGTTGTACCTTTTCCTTTCTACGATCCAACAAAATCAAGAGTTAGAGCGTAATAAATGCCTAATAACAGTAAAGATCTTTTAAGTTTTTGGGAAGACCAAATGAAGCAATCCCATACTTCAAGCAACTATTTTTTTAGAAAATCCCCTTCTCATTATCATATGATGCTACTTGTAATGTCAGCTTACAAACATAATGAAAAGTTATCTGTTGAAGGGCTAAAGACAAAACTATTCAAAACTTCTAGACCAAAATCTGCATTGATTATTAATGAAGCTTGTGAAAAAGGATTCTTTCGTCTTGAAAAGACTTCAACTGACCAGCGAATAAAAAACATAGTGCCTAGTGAGACTTTTATTAATGAGTTTAAAGAATATTTAAATACACTGCAAAAGTTAAGTTATTAGTCACTTTTTAAAAAAATCTATAATATATAATTTATATATATAATTTATAGATCTATAAAAAATTGTATTTTTTTTTATCCAAAAAAATATTGTTTTGCTATGTCAACTTTACCAAAAAAAGCAAAAGTCGTAATTATAGGTGGTGGGATTCATGGCTTAAGTACAGCATGGAAACTTTCTGAAACTTATAAAAACGAAAATGACATAGTTGTTCTAGAAAAAAAAGATATCGCAGCAGGTGCAAGTGGAATTGCTTGTGGTGTTGTTAGAAATAATTATTTTCAGCCCGCTATGAGAGAATTAATGGCTCACTCAGTATCGGTTTGGGAAAGTGATCCCAAAGCATTTAAATATAACTCTGTCGGTTATTTGCAAATTTCACCGGAAGTTATGCACGAAGATGTTGCTTCAATAGCTAAACAACAAAAAGCAATAGGATACGATTCAGAATTTATAGAAGGTGAAGCAGACTGCATGAAGTATATGAAAAATATGTTTGGTGACTGGCAAGCTCAAGGGATAACTTCAGTTCTTCATGAAAAAAAAGGTGGTTATGCATTTAATAAAGATTCTATTAAAGCGCTTGAAGAAAAATCAACATCAAATGGTGTTAAGGTTGTTAAAGGTGTAACTGTCACAGGTTTTAAAAGAGGCAGTAACAGTAAAGCTGTTACAGGTGTTGAAACTGACAAAGGTATTATTGAGTGCGATCAAGTTGTAGTCGGTGCAGGCCCATGGGTGAGAGATTTTTGGAATATGTTAGAGCTTCCAAAAACAGCTAATATTAAAGATAAAGATGGTAAATTTCATGAAACTGAAATGTGGAAATACTGGATGTTACAAGAAGGTGTAATTGGGGTTGATGCAGATTTTTTAAAAATGGATAATGGTGGTCAACCACCTGTAATTCATGTCGACTCTACGGCTCCTTTATATTCAGATAAAACAAAAAAATTAATTACAGATAAAATTTGGGGAATTTATTATAAACCTGATATTGAAGGTTTAGGTGTACAAGGCGGAACATCCCCTTACATAGTTGATAAACATTTTGACAAAGTTAATGTTGACCCATATGGAATTGAATCTCCAGAGTATCAAACCACTGAAGCTTTTAATGATATGTGGTGTTCTGCTTTAGCGCATTGTCAAAAAAGATTTGAGGGAAAATCTGATTTATATAGAAAAGGTCCTTCAGGTGGACTTGGATGTATGACACCAGACTCGTTTCCAATTTTTGATAAATTTTTAGAAAATGTTTACATGATTGCAGATGCTAACCACGGATACAAAATGATTGGTGTGGGTGAACTTGTTGCAAAAGAAATTCTTGGAACTGAAAGTGATTTATTAAAACCGTTTAGATTCAACCGTTACGAGAAAGGTGAACTTCACCCAACTTCTAACAGTCCATTCCCTTGGAGTTAACTTCAAGCCTAGACACTAATAAATTTTTCAGTTACGGTTTAAGATATTAAAAATTCATCAGAGGGAGAAGTAATGACAGATTTAGACAGACACGTTAGGCAACCTGGTAGAGATAAATTAGTAAAACAAGTTAGAGCTAAGATTAATGAACTAGGTGTTGAATATATTTTTTTTCAATTCATTTCAGTAACTGGAAGAGTTGTAGGTAAAGGTATTCCTACTGATCACTGGGAAAGAACTTGTGAAAAAGGTTTTCAATTAGTTTACGGGGCAACAGCAAACTTGTTTACAGATCGTCATGGAAATTATATTGGTTATGGACCAGAAGCAAAAGAACTAGTTGGTATTCCTGATCCCGAAACTTTTTGCCAACTTCCTTGGGATAAAAAAGTTGCAAGAGTGTTCGTTACTTGCTTTAGAAACAGAGAAGAAAGAGAAAACCCAGGTGGACATTTAACATCAGATTGTCGTGGAAATTTAAGAATACACGCTCAAGAATTTAAAAAGAAACATGGCTACCAATTAAGAGTTGGAACAGAGCCTGAAATGATGTGGTTAACTAAAAATGAAGATGGTTCACCAACAGGTAAAGGTTTTTCCAAACCCTACTGCTATCATATTGATCAATTTGAGTCGTTAAGACCCGTATTTATGAAAGTTTTTGAATACGCTAGAGCAATGGGCTTTGATATGATTCAAGGTGACCATGAGGATGCACCAGGACAATTAGAATTAAACTGGATGTATGATGATGTATTAAGAAATGCAGATAGACTTTCAACTTATAGACAAATTTGTGCTCAAGTTGCAAGAGAGTTTAATTTGATAGCTTGCTTTATGACAAAACCTTTTATGGGCGTGTCAGCAAGTGGTTGTCATACTAATATGTCTTTGTGGAAAGGTGGAAAAGATAAAGTTAATAAACTATCCCACAAATCAATACCAGCGATGGATGATGTTTTCACTTATGTTGAAGGTGGAACTAATTACTTTATGCCTGATACTAAAGATATTCAGTTACCAGGTAAGGTTGGATTAAAAGCAATTGGTGGAGTAATGAAACATTTAGGTGCATTAACTGCAATTGGATCATCAACTGTAAACTCTTATAGAAGATTATGGGATACAGGTTTTTGGGCTCCTGTTTATGCTGATTGGGGATTTCAAAACAGAACATGTGGATTAAGAGTTTCTGCACCAGGAAGATTTGAATACCGTTCAGTTGACTCAATGCATAATCCTTACTTGATGGGTTCAGGATTATTGAAATGTTTTGATGATGGGATAACAAATAATATTGATCCAGGAAAACCAGAATCTAGAAGTATGTACGATGCTCAGGCAGCTGGTAAGGAAGTTAAAAAATTACCTTTAAGTCTAGGTGAAGCTTTAAATCGTTTAGCAGAAGATGAGGTTATTAAAGCAGCTATGCCAGATGAAATGTATAAAGTTTTCCATTGGTATAAAAATGATGAATGGGAAAGATTTTTAGGGGCAACAACTCAGTGGGACCTAGATACTTATCTAGATTGTCTACCGTAATCTTTAATAAAATAGGGGAAATATATGTGTGGAATAGCAGGATTAATACATAGAGGAAAATCATCAAACGTAGGAAGTGAACTACAGGGAATGCTTCAAGCTTTAAAACATAGAGGAGAAGATTCTACAGGTTATGCTTTGTATGGAGATACAGATGGTAAAAATTTTATCATGCGTTTTAAAGTTGGAGAAAATGTTGGTGAAGGAAGTTCATCCATAATGGAAGATGTTTCTGTTTATGACAAAAGAAAGAAAATTGTTGATCAATATTTATCTGAACTAGGTGCTAAAATAGTAAAAGAGGAAAGAATTTTACCCTACTCTTTGAGATATGAACTTGACTATGATGTAAAAGATCTACTAGAGTTTTCACAAAAGGTTGAAAGTATTCCAGGTGTTGAAATTTTATCTATGGGAAAATCATTAGAAGTGATTAAAGACTTAGGTAACGCTAAAATGGTTCTTGATAGGTATGATTTGGGTAAAGTAGTTGGAACTCATGCAATTGGCCATGCAAGAATGGCTACAGAATCTGGTGTAGATATTAAATCAGCCCACCCTTTTTGGGGTTACCCTTTCAGTGATGTATCAGTAGTTCATAACGGTCAGTTAACTAACTATTGGAATAATAGAAGAATGCTTGAAAACAAAGGCATGAGATTTATGTCTGAGTGTGATTCAGAATTAATAGCGGTTTATATTGCTCAAAAAATGAAAGAAGGAGCAAGCCTTGAAGAAGGCATGAAAGCTTCATTAACAGGTCTTGATGGAGTGTTTACATATTTTGTTGCAACTAAAGACTCTTTAGGGATGGCAAAAGATACTATGGCTGCAAAACCTTTGGTTCTTTATGAGTCAGATGATTTAGTGGCAATGGGTTCGGAAGAAATAGCAATCAGATCAGTTCTACCACAAGAGATAGATACATATGATCCATTTGATGGAGAGGTAAAAGTATGGCAAATTTAAAGAATACAGAGAAAAAAACTAAAGCCCAGTCAATGGGTATGCACTCAGAAGTTTTAACAGGAAGAACTCAACAAAAGTTTTTTAATCCTGATGAAGGTGAAAACCTTTATTATTTTGGAACTTACGATGTAGATTTTAATAAAAGAACAGAGCTAGATGTTAAAGACATGACAGCTCCAGAAGCTAATAAAGAAATTGATAACTTAATGAGCCAAGGATATGGCACAATTGTTATTAAAAACCCTCAAGGTAAACATAGTTTAGGTGTTGGTATTTTAAATAAATTAAATTTAATTTTTGAGGGAAGTTTAGGTTATTTTGGTATGGGCTCTTGTGATGGACCTACTGTTAGAATTAATGGTAGAGTTGGTTGGTCTTGTGCAGAAAACTTAATGGCAGGAAAAGTTGTTATAGAGAAAAATGCAGGGTCTTGCTTCGGTGCCGCTATAAGAGGTGGTGATTTAATTTGCAAAGGAAGTGTTGGTGCAAGAACTGGAATTGACATGAAGGGTGGAACTATCATTGTTGGTGGTGATGCTGGAGCGTTCACTGGTTTTATGATGCAAAGAGGAAGAATAATTATTCTTGGTGATGTTGGAATAAACTTAGGTGACTCTATGTATGATGGCACAATCTTTATTGGTGGAAAAATAGGATCATTTGGAAGTGATGCTGTACCCGCTGATCTAACTGCTAGTGACCAAGATTGGTTAAAAAGAAAATTAAAAGTTGCAGAAATTGGTGAGAAATTTGACGTTAGCAAAATGACTAAAATTGTAGCTGGTAAAAAACTTTGGAACTATGACAATCTAGAACCTCATGAAAAGAAAGGAGCTATCTAATGGCTAAAAAGAAAGTTAAAAAAAATAGTAAAAAATTAAAAAAAACTAATGGAAGTGTTGGTGGAAAAGCTGATGTTCATACACATGAAGATGGTAAAAGAAATAAAAGTCTATTAGGTCACAACGCTATTTTTACTCCTGAAGTTATAGACGATATTCACATCAAAGCTCAACTTGGAAGATACAGAATGCGTGGAATGGCATTAATGAAAAAAATTCCAACATTTGATGATTTGGTATTCCTACCAGGAACTCTTACTAGATTTGTAATTGAAGGTTATAGAGAAAAATGTGAAACAAAAACTATTATCGGTCCTAATTGTGAGAACCCTATTGAACTAGATATACCAGTATATATTACAGGTATGAGTTTTGGTGCGCTTTCTTATGAAGCTAAAACTGCTTTAGCAAGGGGAGCAACCATGGCTGGAAGTGCTACTTGTTCAGGAGAAGGCGGAATGATTCCAGATGAAAGAAGATATTCTGAAAAATGGTACTACCAATGTATTCAATCAAGATACGGGTTTAACCCTCACCACGCTCAACTTGCTGATGCAATAGAAGTATTTATTGGTCAAGGACAAAAAGTTGGAATGGGTGGACATTTAATGGGTCAAAAAGTTACTGATCAAGTTGCAGAAATGAGATCTTTACCATCTGGTATTGATCAAAGATCTCCAGCAAGACACCCCGACTGGCTAGGTCCAGATGATTTAGCTTTAAAAGTTGAAGAATTAAGACAACTTACAAAAAACAAAGTGCCAATTCAGTTAAAACTAGGTGCATCAAAAGTTTATGATGATGTTCGTATGGCTGCAAAATGTAATCCTGACTCAATCTTTTTAGATGGTATGGAAGGTTCAACTGGAGCTGGTCCACATATAGCTGCTGCAAATACTGGTATCCCAGGAATTGCTGCAATCAGAGAAGCAAGAAGAGCTATTGATGATGTGGGTAAAACTGGACAGGTAACTTTAATTTATGCAGGTGGTATTAGAGATGGTGCTGATATGGCAAAGGCTTTAGCCCTAGGTGCTGATGCAATAGCAATTGGAACTGGTGCTTTAATAGCCTTAAACTGCAATAAAGATATTCCAGAAGCAAACTTTGAAAAAGAAATGGGTGTTAAGGCTGGTGACTGTTATCACTGCCACACTGGTCGTTGTCCAGTTGGTGTTGCAACCCAAGATCCTAAATTAAGAGCTAGATTAAATCCTGATGATGCTGCTTTAAGAGTTTATAATTACTTGCATGCAATGACATTAGAGGCACAACTTTTAGCAAGAGCTTGTGGTAAAACTAATATTCACTCATTAGAACCAGAGGATTTAGCTGCTCTAACAATGGAAGCTTCTGCACTAGCAAAAGTTCCTTTAACAGGAACCAACTTCACTGTTGGTGTTGATAACTATCACAAAATATAAGAGGTAAATATGGTTAAGAAAAAAACAAAAATAAAAGTAAAAAAAGAAAATCTAGGTGGAAAGTCTAAAGAAACTGCTAGAGAAAAAATGATTGGGCAACATATTGGTTATAGATATGATGTTAACTTACTTCCTGATTATAAAAAAATCACTCCATTCTTAAAAAAGTATATTGAAGCAATGGGATGGGATGATCTTAATTGGCTAGAAGATATACACATGGGTTATGAAGAAGATAGACCTGCTGTATTTTGTAGAAATGCAAATGGCTGGGTTACAATTCCAAAATCAATCAAATTGCCAAACAACCAACAAGACAGAGATATGATCGCAAGAGAGCTTTTAGTTAAGTTTCAAATGTCTAAAAAACACCCCCTTGTTGATTTGAAAAAAGCTTACCTTAAGTTTTAGTACCACAATCAAAGGTTGATTATTTATCAAAACTTATAGGTATTACTTGCTTATTTAAGCAATGTATAGTTTGTCACGTCTCTATAAATTTTATAGTGTTTCTTAAAACTAATAGGAGAAAGATTATGGATGATCAATTAGGCGCTCTTACAGTTATATTTACAGAATTTTACTACTGGGTAACAGTAGTAATGATGTTTTTAATTCACGTCGGGTTTTGTATGTATGAAGTTGGAGCCTCACGATACAAGCATCACCAACATACTTTAATGAAAAATACCATGGTAATACCACTAGTAACGGTAACCTGGTTTTTCTTTGGTTGGTGGATTTACTGGGCATTCCCAACAGGACCAGGAATAGCACCTTCAATAATGAATGAGAGTACAGCGTTAATTACAGACGACAGTACTTTTAGTGCGAAATGGTATTTAGCAAACTCTGAATTTATGGCGGTTAATTTAGGTGACCGTATAAGTGGAGTATTCTGGGCTGCATTCTTACTATTTTCATGGACAGCTGCTTCAATTGTTTCTGGAGCAATCATTGAAAGAATTACAACTTTTGCATTTGGAATTTTAGCAATTGCAATAGGTTCGTTTTTCTGGGTAATTGATGCTGCTTGGGGATGGCACTTTGACGGATGGATGCTTAAAATTTTAGGGTATCATGACGCTTATGCATCAGGAGTAATTCACGCAATTGCGGGTGGGTTTGCTTTAGGTGTTCTAATCGTACTAGGACCTAGAATTGGAAAATTCTCATCAAGTGGTGAACCAAGAAATATAGGGCCAAGAAACCCATGGCTAGTTACAGTTGGATTATTTTTAATCTATACTGGTTTCTGGGGATTTTATGCGGCATGTAATATACCGATATTCGATCTTGGACCTGAGTATGGAATGGAAGGCGTCACATACTGGACAGCAACAAACATATATGTAACCCCAACCACACTGAGTGGAATAACCTATAACTTCTTGATGTCATTATCAGGTGGATTATTAGCTGGATACGTGGTCGCTAAAGGTGATCCATTCTGGACTTACTCAAGTGGACTAGCTGGTATCATCTGTGCATCCGCAGGTAATGATTTGTATCACCCGATACAAGCAATGCTTATTGGTGCGATCGGTGTAGTTATTGCATATAAAATGCATTACTGGGTTGAACGTAAGTTCAAAATCGATGATGCAGTTGGTGCAGTAGCAGTGCATGGTTATGCAGGGTTTGTTGGTCTTGTAATTTGTGGATTTGTTTTAAATGGCTATCCTTCATCTGGATACAGTGTTGGAGCTATGTGGGACGGATCAACTTATGCATCAATCAATCCACTGGGACAATTCCTTGGAGCAATTATAATGTTCGGAGTTCTTGGAATGTTACCAGGTTATGTTTTAGCTAGAATACTAAGCGCATTTGGTAAATTAAGAATACCACGTGAAGTTGAAATAGCTGGACTAGACTATGAAATAATGGAGGACGATAGAGAAGCTGAAAAAGCGGTCGCCTCTTCAACTAGGTAAAGGAGAAAAATATGGCTACAGTTACAAACTGGATAGATCATTTAAGTGCAGAAGAGGTTGTCGGAGCCATTTATCCGGGAGCTGGATCCACTGAAACTTTGCTAGTTATTCTTGGTGTAGTTTTTTGGATTGGATGGCATGTCATCACAGCTAAATCTGAGAGTGAAAAACTTTCAAGATTAGCTAAGAAAAGACATGGTGCAAATGATCATAAAAGCAATATTACCGACTGGTAATATTAAATAAACTTTGGGCGCCGCTTAATTGTGGCGCCCTTTTTTTTATAAAAATTCAATATGAATGATAATAATCAAGAAAATCAAAGACCAAGTAAGATGAGAGGTGTTGTTTTTCCAAAAGCAAAGTACGGAGTGATAGCAGCTATTATCATCATTGTAGTAGGAAATATTTTCTACTATAAGGAATTCTTAATATCTTTAATAAAATAAACTTAAAAATTTATGTGTGGAATTGTAGGGATTTATCTTAAAACAAAGAAATACGAAAAAGATCTTGGTAAATTTTTATCTGGAATGCTTGATGGTATGGCGACTAGAGGCCCTGATAGTGCTGGATTTGCAATATATACAAAGCAAAATAAAAATAAATTTAAATACTCTATTTGTTTAAATCAATTAACAGATAAAGAATTTAAAAAAAAAATATCTAAATTTTTAAAAAAAATAACACTTAAAACTTTTTCGGATCATGTAATTCTTGAAACAGATGAAAAACCAAAAAAAGTATTAGAAATCCTAGACACTAAATTAAAAGAAGTTTCTTTGGTGGGCTATGGTAAAAGTATTAATATTTTTAAACAAACAGGAAACCCTAAAGACGTTGTTAGAAAATTTAAATTATCTTCTTTTTCAGGAACTCATGCTATAGGACACACTAGGATGGCAACAGAGAGTGCAATTACAACTCAAGGTTCTCACCCCTACTCTACATCAGAGGATGAGTGCTTGGTTCATAATGGATCTCTTTCAAATCATAACAACATTCGAAGATCTTTAAAAAAAGAAGGTCAGAAATTTAATTCAGAAAATGATACTGAGGTTGCGGCTGGTTACATCTCTAATCAAATTTCAAAAGGAGAAAATCTAGAAGAAACCCTAAAGAATAGCCTAAAAGATTTAGATGGTTTCTACACCTTTATAGCTGGTACTAAAGATGGTTTTGCATTGTTGAGAGATGAAATAGCTTGCAAGCCAGCAGTTGTTGCAGAAACAAAAGATTATGTAGCGGTTGCTTCAGAATTTCAATGTATGGCGCACTTGCCAAATGTAAACACAGCTAAAATTTTTGAACCAAAACCTGGTATTGTTTATCACTGGTAAATTATGAATTTAGATCTAAATAAAAAAAAACTAAGAGAAATTAATCAACTACTACAAAATGTTAGTAGAGAAAAAAATAACAGAAGTTTCCAAATTTTAAACCCCCAAGGTCAACACGCTATTTGTGCAGGTTTAAAAGATGATATTGAAGTTTCAATAAAAGGACACACTGGCTATTATTGTGCTGGGATGAATAAAAATGCTTCTATTACCGTACACGGAAATGTTGGAACGGGTGTAGCTGAAAACATGATGTCTGGTAAAGTAATTATCAAAGGCAATGCTTCTCAATCTGCTGGTGCAACTGGTCATGGTGGTTCTTTAATTATTGAAGGAGACGCAAGTTCAAGATGTGGCATATCAATGAAGGGGATTAACATTATTGTAAAGGGATCTGTTGGTCATATGTCAGCATTTATGGCACAAAAAGGTAATTTAATTATTTTGGGAGACGCTGATGCTGATTTAGGAGACTCAATTTATGAGGCTAAAATATTTGTTAAAGGTAAGGTTAAAAGTTTAGGTTCTGATTGTATAGAAAAAAAAATGGATGATAAAAATATAAAAGAATTAAATAAGATTTTTAAAGATTTGAATATATCTGAAGATGCTAAAAAATTTAAAAGATATGGATCTGCGAGAAATTTATATAATTTTAAAATTGATAATGTGAGCTCATATTAGTTATGAAAAAAGATTTAAAAGAATTTAAAACATTTCCATCTTCAACAATTAAAGAAATTCAAAGAGCTGCTAAGGAAGGAATTTACCAAATCAGAGGATTGGGTGCTAAAAGAAAAGTTCCAGACTTTGATGACTTGGTATTTTTAGGAGCTTCCATGTCTAGATATCCATTAGAAGGTTATAGAGAGAAATGTAATACCTCTGTAATACTTGGGGACCGTTTTGCAAAAAATCCTATTAAATTAGATATACCAATTACTATTGCTGGAATGAGTTTTGGAGCTTTAGGTGCCAATGCAAAGGAAGCTTTAGGCAGAGGTGCTTCTGCTATGGGAACTTCGACAACCACTGGAGATGGAGGCATGACAAAAGAAGAAAGAGGATCTTCAAAATATCTAGTATATCAATTATTACCTTCTCGATACGGTATGAATCCTGATGATTTAAGAAAAGCAGATGCTATAGAAATAGTTGTAGGACAAGGTGCAAAACCTGGAGGGGGTGGAATGCTTCTTGGACAAAAGATTAATAAAAGAGTTGCTGGTATGAGAACTTTACCTGAGGGCATAGATCAAAGAAGTGCTTGTCGACATCCAGATTGGACAGGACCTGACGATTTAGAAATAAAAATTCAAGAATTGAGAGAAATTACAAATTGGGAAAAACCAATTTATATAAAAGTTGGAGCAGCAAGGCCATACTATGATACGACTTTAGCAGTAAAAGCTGGCGCTGATGTTGTTGTGTTAGATGGAATGCAAGGTGGAACAGCTGCAACACAAGATGTTTTTATAGAACATGTGGGAATACCAACTCTTGGTGCCTTAAGAGAATCTGTAGATGCTTTAAAAGAATTGAACATGCATAGAAAAGTTCAATTAATTGTTTCTGGTGGAATTAGAACTGGTGCTGATGTTGCAAAAGCAATTGCAATGGGAGCAGATGCTGTATCAATAGGATCTGCTGCTATGATGGCTTTAAATTGTAATGCAGATCTTTATAGAAAAGATTACGAAAAACTTGGAACAGAGCCAGGTTACTGTCATCACTGTCATACAGGAAAATGTCCTGTAGGTGTTGCTACACAAGATCCTATACTAGAAAAAAGACTCAATCCTATAGAGGGGGGTAAAAGATTAAAAAATTATTTATCCACATTAACCCTAGAGTTGCAAACATTAGCAAGAGCAAATGGAAAATCAGATGTAAGAAATTTAGAACCTGAAGATTTAGCAGCTTTAACAGTAGAAGCTGCAGCTATGGCAAGAGTTCCACTGGCTGGAACAGATTGGATACCTGGCTTAAAAAAATAGTTGCTCAATAAATTTAATCCTAGTAAGGTTCGCTATGGCTAAAAACCTAGCACAAATTGCAAAACAAAAAAAAATTAAATATTTTTTAATTAGTTTTGTAGATTTATTTGGAATTCTTAGATCTAAATTAGTTCCAGCTCAAGCAATCGGTGAGATGCAAAAAAATGGAGCTGGTTTTGCTGGATTTGCAACATGGCTAGATATGACGCCGGCAGATAGTGATATGTTTGGTGTTCCTGACCCTGACAGTTTAATTCAATTACCATGGAATAAAGAAATAGGTTGGTTAGCTTCAGACCTTTATATGGATGGTCGTCCTGTTAAGGCATCTCCTAGAGTTATGCTTAAAGAGCAAATAAAAAAATTGTCAAAGAAAAAACTTCAGATGAAATCAGGTGTTGAGTGTGAATATTTTTTAATTTCAGAAGATGGATCTTCAATAGCAGACCCACGTGACACCCAATCAAAGCCTTGTTATGATCAATCTGCTTTAATGAGAAGATACGAATTAATAAAAGAAATATGCGATAGCATGATTCAAATGGGATGGAAGCCATACCAAAATGACCACGAAGATGCTAATGGACAATTTGAAATGAATTGGGACTATACAGATGCATTAGTTACTGCAGATAGACATGTTTTCTTTAAATATATGGTAAAAACTTTAGCTGAAAAACATGGATTAAGAGCAACCTTTATGCCTAAACCATTTCACAATTTAACTGGTAATGGCTGCCATGCACATGTCTCAGTTTGGAATGGTAAAGATAATAAATTTTTAGACAAAAAAGATAAATTAGGTTTAAGCAAATTAGCTTATAATTTTTTAGGTGGCTTAATTAAAAATGCTCAACCTTTATCAGCATTTTTTAATCCAACAATAAACAGCTATAGAAGAATTAACGCACCACCTACCAAATCAGGTGCAACATGGTCCCCTAGTAGTATCTCGTACACAGGAAATAACAGAACTCATATGATTAGAATTCCAGATAAGGGTAGATTTGAATTAAGATTAATGGACGGAGCGGCAAACCCATATTTATTACAAGCAGGAATTTTAGCGGCTGGACTTGAGGGGTTAGATAAGAAAATAAATCCTGGAAAACCATTATTTTGTAACATGTATACTGATCACAAAAAATACCCAAAACTACCAAAACTCCCAAATGATATTAACCAAGCGCTATCAATGCTTCAAAAAAGTAAATCTTTATCTGATGCTTTTGGATCGGATGTAATTAATAGTTATATTAAACTTAAAAAAATTGAAATAAATGACTTCAAAACAAAAGCTTCTTTCAATAAAAAAAGGCCTGTCACATCTTGGGAAAAAAATAACACACTTGACTGTTAAATTAAATGACAGCAAACTTAACCAGTAATATTTGGAAGTTAACTAATTTTTTAGAAAACACTAATAGTAAATTTAATAAAGAGGAGATATTAAGTAACTTGCCAGAGGGTTTAATTGATGATGCTATAAAATCAATATGCACATGGGAAAGTTATTCACCTACTCCCTTAGTAAAATTAAACAAACTAAATGATCAATTAAAATTCAAAAACATTTACTACAAAGATGAGGATAAACGGTTTGATCTAAAATCTTTTAAAGCTTTAGGTGGAGCTTTTGCTGTTTACAAGATTGCCAGTGAAAAAAAGAATATAACTGTATCAACAGCAACAGCTGGAAATCATGGTCGATCTGTAGCCTGGGGAGCTCAAAGACTTGGATTAAAATGTAAAATATTTATAAGTGAATTTGTTAGTGAATCTAGAGCTGAAGCAATGCGTAAATTGGATGCTGAAGTGATTAGAGTTAAAGGTAATTATGATAATTCATTAAAAGAATGCATAAAACAATCTAAAGAAAATAATTGGGAAATTGTGCAAGATGTGTCTTGGGAAGGTTACAAGGAAGTACCAAAATTAATTATGGCTGGATACACCATAATGATTAAAGAAATTTTAGATGAAGTAAAATCTAATTCAATATCACACGTATTTCTTCAAGCTGGAGTTGGTGGAATGGCTGCAGCAATGATTGCTGGCTTTGCAAAATTATCACAAAATATTCCAAAATTTATTATTGTTGAACCGGAAAATGCAGACTGTGTATTTCAAAGTATTAAGAATAATAAACCCACAAGTGTTGATATTAAAAAGGAAACAGTAATGGGTGGAATGTCATGTGGTGATGTATCAAGTATTGCCTGGGAAATTTTAAAAAATTCTTCAAATTATTGTTTAACTATATCTGATGAAGCAATCTCAACTACTGTAGCATTGCTAGCAGAAAAGCGTTTATCCGATGAAAAAATAATAGCTGGTGAATGTGCGGTCCCAGGTATAATCGCGTTAATAAGCTCATTTAACAATAAAGAATACTTAGATAAGCTAGAGTTAAATGAACAATCAAATGTACTTTTATTTGGTTGTGAAGGTTTAACTGATAGTGCAATGTATCAAAAACTACTAAGTGATGGATTGCAAAAAATCTGAGTAAATATGACAAAAAAAGCCATTGTTTGGATTAGAGAAGATTTTAGAATTGAATATAACGAAGCCTTAGCGACAGCAACTCAAAATCATGAGTATGTAAGTGCTATTTATATATATAACCCAAAAAACTTTGATAAAAAAAGAGAGGCCCAAAAATGGTGGCTGTCTAAATCATTAGAAAATTTAAGTATAGATCTAAAGAAATTAAATATCACATTGGAAGTTCAGTTAGGTGATGAACTAGAGGTATTATCAATTTTAAAAAAGAAAGATGATGTTACTGTTTATTGGAGTAAGGTTTATGAGCCAGATGTAATTAATAAAGGTAAAAAAATAAGAGATCTATTTATTAAGAATGAAATTCAATATAAATATTTTAAAGGAAACATTCTTGTAGAATTTCAAGAAATGACTAAAGACGATGGTACTCCCTATAAAGTATTCACTCCATTTTGGAAAAAAACTGAACAGCACTATATTTCAAAAGCTCCTTCAAAATTAATACGAGTTAAATCAAAAATTAAAAAGATAAACATATTCAAAAATTCAATTTCTATAAAAGAAATTTTGCCTAAAAAAAATTGGCATAAAAAATTTGAGAAATACTGGGACCCATCTGAAAAAGAAGCTAAAAAATATTTACAAGAATTAATAAATAATAAAATTGAGGACTATGGTGACGCACGAGATATTCCAGGTGTTAATGGAACCTCCAAGTTATCTCCTTTCTTAAAATTTGGTCAAATACATGTAGAAACAATTTGGAAGAAATGCCAAGACATTAAAGTTAAAAAAATTGGATATAGAAAGTATATTAATGAATTAGGATGGAGAGAATTTTCTCATAGTTTAATTAATTACTTTCCACAAATGTTAAAAGGTAATCTTAGAAAAGATTTTGACAATTTTCCTTGGGTTAAAAATGATAAATTTCTTAAAGCTTGGAAAGCAGGCATGACAGGATACCCTATTGTAGATGCTGGAATGAGAGAACTATACGAAACAGGATGGATGCACAATAGAGTTCGAATGATTGTTGCTTCTTTTCTTGTTAAGCATTTAAGAATTCATTGGATGGAGGGTGAAAAACATTTTAAAAATTGTTTAGTTGATTATAATGAAGCTAGTAACGTTGCTCAATGGCAATGGGTTGCAGGATGTGGTGCAGATGCAGCTCCCTACTTTAGAATCTTCAATCCTATTCTCCAGGGTGAAAAATTTGACAAAGCTGGGATTTATACAAAAAAGTGGGTTCCTGAACTTAAAAACATGCCTAATAAATTTTTATACAAGCCATGGGAACTTGAAACCAAATACCAAGAACAAATTAAAGTAATTGTTGGTATCAACTATCCAAAACCAATTGTAGATCACGTTGAAGCAAGAAATGCTGCTCTAGATGCTTTTAAAACAATTAAAAAAAGCTAATCTCCTAAATAATGAAGAATAATCAATCTTTTTTGCTTCTCAATTCTGTGCTCAAAAAGATATAAACCCTGCCAGGTACCAAGTAATAACTCATTGTTTTTAACGCTTAAAGAGATTTGATTATTAGTTAACGCAGATTTTATATGTGCAGGCATGTCATCTTTTCCCTCAGCTGTATGGATGTAAAGGGAATTGTCCATAGGTACGAGCTTATTAAAAAAATTTACTAAATCACTCTGAACATCTGGATCAGCATTCTCTTGAATTATTAAAGAAGCACTGGTGTGTTGAATGCTTATATTGATAATTCCATTATTAAATTCATTATCCTTGATCCATTTATTAGTTTCGCTTGTAAATTCATAGAGACTCTGGCCATTAGTACTCAATTCTAAATTAAAAAACTCTTGTCTCATAACTTCGTATACTTAATAGATGTTAATTCATACAATCTACTAATGGTTCTTTTAAATATCTTTTTTAAATCTTCAGAAGAGCTTAATAAATCTAATTGTAGTTGAGAAGTTATCATAAGTGGTATATTTTTTTCATAAAGAATATCAATTAAAGTAATAAATCTTTGTTGTTGATTAGAATTATCACTATTAAAAATTGGAATATTTTCTATAACAATAAAACTGCATACTTCAGTTATTTTAATGTAATCTTCAGCTCCAATATTTTTAGAACATAACTCTTTAAAATCAAAACGTGCTATTCCATTAAAGTAATTCTTAATAGTAAGCTTTCTACCTTTAATACTTAAGATCATTTCTTGATTAGTAAGATTTTTTGTTATTTTTCTAAAAAATTTATTAAGTTTAAAATTAGTTGATTCATTTAATGGATAAAAATATCTTTCATTTCTGTTTTTTACAGACTTTCTATAATCATCTTGGATAATTAATTGTGTCTCGTAAGACCTTTCCTTCATTATTTTAATAAAGGGAAGAAATTGATCTCTTTGTAATCCATCTTTGTAAAGATCATTTATTTTAGTATTTGATGAAAATAAAACTTTAATATTCTCATCAAATATTTTTTTGAATAAGCTACCTAAAATCATAGCATCTACAATATTTGTAACCTGAAACTCATCTAAATAAATTAATTTAGATTTATTTTTTAGTTTTTGAACAAATTTATCTATAATATTTTCTTGTTTATTTTCTTTGTTTTTAAATACAAAGTCATGAAAACTAATCATAAACTCGTTAAAGTGAAATCTTTGTTTAGTTTTATCAAATTTATTATAAAAAAAATTTAGTATCATGGTTTTACCCACACCCACATCTCCTTGTAAATAAAACCCTGTTTTATAATTTTGTTTAGTAAATATTTTTTTTAAAAATGATTTATTAAAGTTTTGATTATAAAATAAATTCAGATCTTCAATTGAGCCTAATTGATTGGAATTAATTTCTAAATTGTTAATTTTACAATAACTAAGAAATAATTTATTTAAATTCATTTGTTGTTTTAAAATCTATACCATATTCTGATCTAGGGCCTTTTCTTAATCCAAATGGACCAGATAAAAATAATGTAAGCGGTCTTGTTCCTGGTTTAAGATCAACTCTGTGTAAATTATTTGCTGATCTAAAACCAATATATCCTGGCGGTCTCCAAAATCTTCCATTTTTTAACGTTTCCCAATACCCCCCTCTTAATATAACAGTTATGTAAGGAAATGTGTGATTATGAACCCCTTCCCCATGATCGTCTGCTAACATTTCATGTAATAAAATATTAAATGGAAACCATTTAGGCCTATGTCTTAATAAAACATAATATCTATTCATCCAGGGTTTAGCTTCATTAAATTTGGGGTGGGAAGGTCCACGATCTAAAACAACTTTTTTTCTTCCTAATTTATCGAGTAACTTAAGAAACATTACTAATTAAATTTAATAATAGAACCGTTGCTTATTAAAAAAAGATTATTTTCATTTATAAATGGCTGCAAAATTTTACTTCCTGAAACTTTTACTACATTCAAGATGTTACCTTCATTACTATTTACAATAATTAATTTTCCGTCACTATTAGTTAAATATATTTTATTCAAAGCTACGATAAAACCAGTAGGTTTTATTTGGTTTCTTTTTTTATCTTTATAGTTTTTATATAAATCGTTAATTCTTATTATATTCCCTGATTTTTTGTCAATAATATATAAATATCCTTTTTCTGATATGGTTATTATAAGTTTGCCAATAACAACAGGTTTAAGATCTGAGCTAATCTCAGTTTTCCAATTAATTAATCCTGTAGCACTATCAATAGAATAAAATTCATTTTTATTATTAGAGAAAAATATTGTGTTTTCATTGATAACTAATTCTGAATTAGATAATTGAAATGCATTTTGACTAATATTATTATTTTGTGTGGGTAGTTGCCACACCAGTTGACCAGATTTTATATCTACCGCTGTGATGTCTCCAATTGAATTATTAAAATAAATATTTTTATCATCAAGCGCAATTGATATTTGGGTATTTGATTTTGTTAAAGACTCTTCAGTTTTTAAATTCCATATTTCAGATCCATCTTTTATTGATATTGATCTTAGAATATTTTTATAATCGACCACATAAAAAACATCATCTTTTATTTTAATGTTAGAGTTAAAAGGAACTATGTTTGTTTTTGTCCATAATAGCTCTCCTGTATCAATATTAATTGCATAATATTTTGCCACATCATCTGTTACAATTAATATATTGTTTTTTAATGCAAAATTTAGTCTTGGCCTAATTTTTTTTTCACTTTTATTGTAAAAATTATTTTTCCATAAAGTTTTTTGGTTTTCATCGTAAAGAGTTATTTCACCTTTGTTGTCATAAAAAACTAAATTATTATTATAAAATAAAGGGCTGGGACTTATAAAATCAAAATCATTAAATTTAGAAAAGTTATATTTTCCAATTTTTTCTAAGACCCCTTCATAAGTTAGTTCGCCAGTATCATTTTGATCATTCAAGCTGTTTTGATTTAGCTTGCCATTTGATATTTTAACATAAAGATTTGAATTAAATTCTTCTTCAGGTCTTATTTGTTTGGTTAAAATAGTTTTGTTATTTTCAATTTGCTGTTGATTTTTGTCATCTTTATTCCAAAAACCTGCTTTTTTACTAGTTGAGCAATTGTTTAAAATTAAAAGGATTAGGACTGATAATAGTACTTTATTCACCAAGGTCTCTGTTTAGTCTCTTTTGTGACTCAGTTTTAATTGTGCTGTTAGCATTAGGTAAAATTATAATTTGGTTAAAAAATTCTTTAGCTTTTTGTTTTTCATCTTTTGAATAAAAAAATTCTGCAAGTAAGTATAATGCATGGGACTTCCAGATACTTTCAGAATTAATTACTGGATTAAGTATTTTCAATAATTCATTTTCACTAACAAAGTCTGAATTAAATAATGCTTTTTTATATATAATCAAATTCTTAATTTCATTATCAAGTTTTGTATTTTCAATTAACTCATTAAATAATATATTTATCTCATCATTGTTCTCTAATAAATTATTGTCTAGTAGATGGTATAAAGCTAATGGAGAATAAGTTGTGTCATTACTTTTTACAACATTAACCATTTCATCAATTGTTTTTTGTTTATTTTCAGGATTAAGATCTATTAATGCTAAGTTGTATTGATTGGCTAATTTAATTCTATTTTTTTCTTTAGAATTTTCAAATGATAGATAGCCAATTATAATTACTAATATTATTGAAATAATTATTATAAGTTTTTTTTTATTATTTATAAAAAAATTCTTTATTCTCTCATTTCTTGCGTTTGTATCTATGATTGTAATTTCTTCGTCCATTGCTATATCATATTCCTTAATACATACTGAAGTATTCCACCATTTTTATAATACTCTAATTCGTTTTTAGTGTCTATTCTACATAGAGTTTTAATCTTTTTAATATCTCCCGAGGCATATTTTATTTCAACTTGAACATGATCTGATGCATTTATACCGTCTTCAATTTGAAGAACGGTTATCAACTCTGAACCAATTAATTTTAAGTTTACCCTGTCGTGTCCTTCAGTAAATTGTAGAGGTAAAACACCCATTCCAATTAAATTAGATCTATGAATTCTTTCAAAACTTTCTGCTATTACAACTTTAACACCTAATAGTTTTGTTCCTTTAGCAGCCCAATCTCTTGACGATCCTGTTCCATATTCTTTTCCTCCTATAACAACAAGGTCTGTCCCTCTTTTTTTATATTCCTCAACAGCATTATAAACTGGCATTACTTTTTCTTCTGGATATAATTTTGTAAACCCACCTTCTGTTCCTGGTGCCATTTCATTTCTTATTCTAATATTTGCAAAAGTTCCTCTCATCATTACCTCATGGTTTCCTCTTCTTGATCCATAAGAGTTATAATCTGTTGGAAGTATTTGATGTTCCATAAAATACTCACCTGTTGGGCTTTCTTTTTGAATATTTCCTGCTGGAGAAATATGATCAGTTGTAACCATATCCCCTAAAATCAAAAGTGGTCTTGCATCTTTAATAGGTTTAAACCCCTCAGGTTGATCAGATAAATTTTCAAAAAATGGTGGTTTCTTCACATAAGTTGAACTTGAGTCCCAATTGTAAATACTGGTATTTTCAGTTTTAATTTCTTGCCATTGTTTAGGGCCTTCTGAAACATTTGAATATCTTTTAACAAACATCTCTGCATTTAGAGATTCTCTTAATGTGTCTTCAATTTCTTTATTTGATGGCCAAATATCTTTTAAAAATATATCTTTACCATCTTTACTTTTTCCTAAAGGCTCTTTGTATAAATCAAATTCCATGTGACCAGCAAGTGCATAAGCTACTACAAGTGGTGGTGATGCTAGGTAATTAGCTTTTATATGTGGAGATATTCTTCCTTCAAAATTTCTATTTCCAGATAAAACTGACACAGCGTAGATGTTTTCCTTGTCTATTGCTTTAACAATTTCCTCTGGTAAAGGGCCTGAATTTCCTATGCAAGTCGTGCAACCATATC
>Ga0222715_10000240_pt1 | contig 56963 bp, 63 predicted proteins | sample C33_9DmetaG_FD_165056 | JGI IMG/M metagenome (GOLD analysis project Ga0222715, IMG submission 165056) | Estuarine water microbial communities from San Francisco Bay, California, United States - C33_9D | ecosystem: Environmental > Aquatic > Marine > Unclassified | place: USA: California...
TTTCTAACTCCACCCGCGTTGCCTGTTGTATTTAGACCAAGCTTTCTACCTGAATAACTTGATAAAAAATATCTCTCAACCATGCCATTCTTAATCACATCTGGACAATCTATCGTAACGCCCTCAGAATCAAATGGCGTTGTAGCAATCATGCCAGGATCATAGGGCCTTTCAGAGAAATTTATTTCCTTTGATGCGATATTCTTTCCTAAAGAGTTTAACAGAAAGGATTTCTCTTGATATTGATTACCTCCTGATAAAGCGCTAATGATGGGAGTTATAATTGATCTCGCGGCTTCATTAGAAAAAAGGACTGGCATTTCTTTCGACTTAATCTTTACAGGATTAAGTCGACTAGCAGCCTTCCTAGATGCCTCAATAGCTATTTCTGAATGATCTCTTAATGATGAGTAATTTCGACTGCAATCAAATGCGTAATCTCTCTCCATACTGTTACCCTTTTGAGCAAGAAAACAGCTACTTCTAGAATAGTAAGTAGAGGCAAAATACTCTAAGAATCCATTACTATTTGCTAGCCATTTATCAGTCTTAGATGCCGAAAAAGAAGAGCCCTCAGAATTGTTTATATTCTCTTCACCAAAACCCTCAGACTCAGCATAGATCAATTCATTCTGTATATCTGACACATCGATATCTACCGGATTGAAAATATCAAGCTTGCAATAATCTAAGGGCGAAAACCAAGAAGCATCTGCAATCCCTGCATATGAATCATGCTCAGAGAATTTCGTAAAACCTAAAACTTTTTCACAAGCTTGATCAATGGATCCAAGACTCAAGTCTTGAATCTCAAGATTCGCTTGCCGCTGCTCCTTAATGACTCTAATAGAAAGAGACTCTATTGATCCGCTTTCAGTAAGCTCAACTAATTGATCTCGGGCATTAATTGATATTTGCTCATTATTTATAAGCACAAGCTCTACTTGTTCAGCACCCTTTTTTTGCAACTTTGATAAGATCTCTGATAGTAAATTTTTCTTATTTTCAATTTCTTTATTGTTTTGAATCAACATCTTTATTAATTTCTTATAATTACTGTAAAATATATAAATGAAGCCTTTAATAGGAATTATAATGGGTTCTCAATCTGACTGGGATACATTATCCCATGCCAGCGCAACCCTCGACAATCTATCAATTTTTCATGAATGTAAAATTGTGTCTGCTCATCGTACGCCTCATTTACTCTACGAATATGCCCAGTCTGCTGAATCTAGGGATTTGAAAGTTATTATCGCTGGTGCTGGAGGTGCTGCGCATCTGCCTGGGATGACTGCTTCTCTTACGCAAATCCCTGTACTGGGTGTTCCCATAGAAAGCCAATCATTAAAAGGATTAGACTCGCTTTACTCTATTGTACAAATGCCTAAAGGTATCCCAGTAGGAACGCTTGCAATTGGTGAGGCAGGTGCCATAAATGCCGCTCTGCTAGCAGCTTCTATTATTGCTCTAACTAATGAAGAGGTAAAATTCAAGCTTCAAGCCTTTAGAAAAGAACAAACACAAACTATTCTAGATAATCCGAATCCAAAAGATTAAATGAAAGTTGGCATTATTGGTGGTGGTCAACTTGCCAGAATGATGATTCAGGCATCATCGAGACTTCCTCTAGACACAGTTATTTTGGATCCAAAAAAAAATTCTCCGGCGGGCCTAATTGGTGAATCAATTATCGCAGAGCTCAATGATCCAAAAGCTCTGGAAGAGCTATCAAATAGTTGCGACATCATAACCTATGAGCTCGAACACTTAGATCTTGAAATATTAAGCTCGGTACTCGACCCTAAGAAAGTTTTTCCAAATCTTAAAATACTTAAAATTGCACAAGATCGATTACTAGAAAAAAAATATATTAACGATCTCGATATTGATACAGCTAATTTCCGACCTATAAGCTCAATTGAGGATATAGAAAATATTCAGTTTGATTCCGATTGTTTTCTTAAGCTCAGAAAATCTGGATTTGATGGGAGGGGTCAATTAAAGGTTAATGACCAAAAAAGCTTAATTACAGGCTTTCAGAAATTTGAATGCTTACCTGCAATATTAGAGCAATGTATAGAATTCGATTTTGAGTGCTCAATTATCGTTGGTAGAAATAAATCTGATGAATATTTTTTTTATCCAATGACAGAAAATCTTCACCATAATGGAATTTTAATTCATACCAAACTCTTAAATAATCCTGCATTGCAAAAACAAGCTGAGGATATTGCTAGAAAGATAATGGGGAGCAGTAATTATATCGGGGTGATGGGTATAGAGTTCTTTAACGTAAGTGGAAATTTAATTGTGAATGAAATAGCACCAAGAGTTCATAACTCAGGGCATTGGACAATTGATGGAGCTAATTGCAGTCAATTTGAACTACACTTAAGGTGCATCACTAATCTTGAAATTCCCCATGAAATACAAATACAGGATGTACAAATGTTTAATATTCTAGGATCTATGCCTAACTTAGCATCATTGAGCACGGAAACTAATATATTTATCCATGATTACAAAAAAAGCCCAAGAGAAAATCGAAAAATAGGACATATTAATGGGGTTTCATTGAATAATGCTCAGATCCAGGCGATCAAACAGCTATTGCTCTTGTAAACTAGTTCCACCTACGGTTAATTTATCGATCCTTACGGTTGGCTGACCTACTCCAACTGGAACGGACTGACCATCCTTGCCGCAAATACCAATGCCCGGTGCTAATTTAAAATCATTACCCACCATTGATATTCTTTTTAAAACGCTTGGTCCGTCCCCTATAAGCATAGCGCCCTTGACAGGAGATTGTATTTTTCCGTTTTCAATCAAATATGCCTCACTTGCTTCAAAAACAAACTTACCCGAAGTTATATCAACTTGACCACCAGAAAATCCAGGGGCATAAATTCCACTTTTTACACTCTCAATAATTTCATCTTTGGTTTTATCTTGTCCGATCATATATGTATTTGTCATTCTTGGCATTGGTATATGCGCATAGCTCTCTCTTCTTCCATTGCCAGTGGCACTCACATTCATAAGATTCGCATTTTGTTTATCTTGCATAAAATTCACAAGCTTCCCATTCTCAATTAATATTGTCTGATTAGAGGGTTGCCCTTCATCGTCAAAATTTAACGACCCCCTTTCTCCTGGTAATGTTCCATCATCAAAAACAGTAACTTCCTTTGAAGCAATCTTTGCTCCGAGTAGCTGATTGAATGAGGATGTTTTTTTTCTGATAAAGTCACCTTCAAGACCATGCCCAATTGCCTCATGCAATAAAATTCCTGGCCAACCATTACCAAGCACTACTGTTTGCTCTCCACTTGGACATTCGACTGCATTTAGATTCACTGAGGCGATCCTAATGGCTTCATCAATAATAGAATCTAAGTTATGAGTTTTTGCTTTAAATTCCTCAATAGAATACCTACCTCCAACTCCAACATAGCCCTGCTCATTCTTACCATTCTCAGATAACAATATGCTAAGGTTAAGCCTAACAAGTGGCCTAATATCTCCAATAAATTCTTCCTCAGAATTACAAATCAGTACTTTCTCAAATGTAAAACTTAAACTAGCCTGCACTTGCTTGACTCGATTATCCTTATCTCTAGCCTTTTTATCTAAAAGTGACAATAAATTAACTTTTTCATTTTCTTTCATCTCATAAATAATATTTGATGAGGTATAAAGACTATCTGATCTATTAATCCTCGTAGGTCTAATTTCTCTTGAATAAGCAAGATTATTTATGTTGTGAGCAAGATTGATAGTATTGTTTATGCTTTTGTTATCCAAATTATTCGTATAAGAAAAACCTGTTTTCTCTCCTTCGATAGTTCGAATTCCAATTCCTTGATCAATACTAAAGCTTGCATTTTTGATAATGCTATCTTCAAGCGACCAACTCTCAATTTCTTTATATTGATAATAAAAATCTGCAAATTCCGTCTGCTTTGAAAAAAGCCGGCCTAAATAGGTATTTAAATTTCCTCTTGATATTGGTGAGGTGTTCTCTAATTCATTAATGATTTTATTTGTGAAATCTGAAGGCATAAAACTATAAACTTTGACAATTTGAGTTAGCAATTTCTCCTGTAATTAACTCAACTAAAGGATCCTCCCAATTTCCTGAAATACAGTAAGCTGCACGACTTATACCCTGAATTGGCTGTTTAAATATTTGAGAAAACAACAATAATGCTGTCCCTACTCCAGGTCCTGCAAAAAATCCAATAGATGGTAGCGCGTCTCCCGCATCATCAGATACCAAAGCAAGTTGAAGATAGTTCTCATTTACAATATCAAGATTACCAGTAATCGATATATCTGCTATCGGTCCAGATAATAGAAAATTTTCCGTGTAGGCTATACCAGAACTAATTAAATAGTCTGCGCTTATCTCGTCATAGGATAAGCCAGGCGAAAAGACATCCCTAAAGTCAAAAGCTAATCTTCTAGGCAATGCTGTAAAGCTCATCAGCCCTGCAATCCTGCCTGCCCCGGGTTCAAGATTAGGCAGTAACCCATCGGATAAATTTATTTGAATCTGTCCCTCCAAAGTATCTGATTGCCAATTTGATAGATTGTCCTGCCAAAGGAGCTCACCATTTAAATATAGGTAATTTCCTTCGATTGCTAGATCAACACCAAGATTATCCAAAGTATTTGATACATCAGATGCAGTTAATTGAAAATTTACCTGAGAAGAATACTCTGAATCATCAGATCCCACTTGAATTCCATTCATTTCAATAATATAACTCTGATTTACTAACGTTAGATCATCAATCTTTAGTATGTCATTTTCAGTATTAGCTGTTATTTCTAAATTCCCTATGAGTCTATCTTGCCAGTAAAAATTTTTAATATTGATACTAAAATTATCTAAGCTTTCACCGGGGGCTAACCGAAATACTTGATCAGGATGAAAAGCCATTTTTTGAAGCTCGATCTGGTAGTTAGAACCTGACAAACCCTCAGTTAAGCTAATATTACCAATAATATCATCACCAAAGATCTCATAACTTGCATTTCCAACGTCATTAATAAAATGAATGCTGGTAGTACCAATGGGGACTCCATTCATGCGGGCATTGATAATGTCAATATCAATTTCCTTGATATTTGAGTTAGCATTTTGTTGAGAATTAAAAACAATCCAATCTGCTAAGTCCATTGTTTGTGTTGAACCGATGATAAAAAGACCTTCCTCTACAGGGCTTAGATCAAGTGATTGATTGAGCTGAATGACACCATTTTCAAAAATTATCGATTGATTCTGAAGGCCTCTGTAATTCATATTGATAAAGATCTCATCATTAAGGCTGCCTATGGATTTGATTTGATTATTATTAAAATAGGTTGTATTTAAAAATAGATTCCAAGATTGTTGTCCCGTCTTAGAAAATGGCTCTGGCATACTAATAGAAAAATCTTCTAAGTCAGAACTTATCTCGATTAACATTTTAGGTGATTGATCATCAAGTTCACGAAATATACTTGGGCGCTTAATTGCTATTGAGCCATAGGCATTAGCTTCAATAAATGGAGCCCAATCAGGAAAATAGATAGCCATAATCTCATTGGTAAATAGCCTGCCATTTAAAATCCATTCTGAATCATAAGGAAACTCATAGATCTCACTGATTTCAATTTCAATTAATTCCTCATAAATTTTTGCTTCCATATTTGAGCTTTGAATCCCAAGGGGTGAAATGAATATGCTGCCCGCAATATTATTAACTCGAAGACTGTTATTTATAAATTCGAGCTCAAGATCAGTAAAATTTGAATCTATTTGATAATCAATTATATTTAAAGGAAAAAGCTCTGTTGTGATACTAATATTTAAATTGATATCTCCATCAGTAAACTCAAAAGATGGATCCTCATATCTCATTGTTGGAATTGATCGTGCAAGCGCAAGATAAACGTCATGAAGATCAAAAGCATTAGCAACATTCATGCTGACAATATTAAATATTGGAGTATCAGAAAAATTAAGATTTAGTCGAAAAATATCATCTCTTGAGAACACGCCACCTTTTCCCTCTATATAAATATCTCTTTCAAAGAACTGCCCGTGTGTATTATTAAAATTTATTTCACGATTGATGACAGGAGAGCTCAATTGCATAAAAGAGGCATTAAATGATCCAAATATTGCATCATCTAGAAAATTATCATTATTTGTAAATTGTACTTCTAGATCTAAATTTTCTATCTGCCCATCAAGCAACTCAAATTCAAAAATATCCTCTCCAAGGGGACCAATAAAATCTACATATTTATTAAGCGAAAGATTGCTCAGCTGAGTATTTAAAGCTATGGAATTTAAATTTTTGTCATTGATCGATAGCTCAGAACTTAAGTTAATTACCTCATCATCGTTTAGTGCATATAAACCTATAATCGAAAAAACTTCTTTATCATCTTCATAGGCATACGTTATTTGACCACGGAGCTCTTCAAAATAGATATCAGAATTACCATAATTTAATGATATATCTGCTGCATTAATTCCTAGATCAATTTGATTATCTGAGTAATCTAACACCCCGCTGAGGTTTATTAATGAAAATTGATCATTTTGAAGTGAAATATTAAAATGATCGGCACGGATACTTTCAATTTTAATTTTCCTCTCTAAATCTATCCTGCCGAACAACTCATAATCCTCGATCATACCTTCAACATTGAGCCCTGAAAGCATTTCAAATGAATTAGCATTCGTATTCAGAAAATTCTCTGATAAAAGTTTCAAAAAGGTTGCATCAAAATAATTACCATTAATCCCAAATGAAGATATTTCTCGATTTCGAGTTAAATTTAAATCTAAATAGGCATTTTCAGCCCAAAAAGTATTCTCATGATTAAAATCAATATTAGAAAAGAATAAATTTGTTGATGAATTTAATCGCTCCCATTCCATTTGAAATGCAATATTATCAAATGCAGAACCTAGCAAATTTATGTTGTCTATAGACTGAAAACTTAAGCTTCCTGTTGCTATACTGCCTTCTCGATAGCCCGCCCAAATTGATGCATTGAAACTGCCTGAAAAAATCTCTTCATTTATATAATCTTCTAACAAGATTAAGATATCTTTATCGCTAGCGCCTCTTGCCTCAATAAAAAAATCATAACTTTCAAGCCTAATATCCTGTGACTCTACAAATACCTCAACTTCATCTATACCAAGAATATTTTCTCCAATAATATTGACTGTAATTTGTTCCGTTCCGAATTGTAAAAACAATACGAGATCAGAGAAATTAAATTCTTGATTGCTACCATTGATATTGAGGTCTAAATGATTAATTAGCAGTGTGCAATTTAATGGCACAAATATTACGCTATTCACTTGATTTAAAGATTGCTGATTTTCTATTAAAGTTCCATTATCGAAATCAATGACCCCCTGATCTATTATTAAAGCTCCTATTGGCGCATTATCATTGAAAAGAAAATTCCATAAATTTGGTCTAAAAATTAATTCAGAATTAGTACTAAATTTAATTTTATTTTGATTAATAATTTGAATGTTTGAAAAGCCTAGCTCGGGCCCTCTTAGCTGCCACTGCAAAGTAACATCATCATAAAGAAATTGGTTATTTGAAATATTGCTTATCTGACTTCTTAAATAGTTTTGAAAAGTCATATTTTGCTCAATTATAAGCTTTAGTGCAGCAAAAGTTAGGGCTATAAAAATAACCATGACCCCCATACTAAAGGCAAGAAACTTTGTTACGCGTAAAAAGAATTTCATTTATTTATGATAAGGATGACCAATCATTAAAGTATAACTTCTATAAATCACTTCAGCCATTATAGGTATCATAATTTGATGACCGAAAGTTAAGCTTGAGAGGCTTAAACTTTCGTCAAAATAGCTCTTAACGTTATTAGGATGTCCATATGCTGAGCCAATAAAAAAATGTAACTCTGAAAACCCTTGAGATAATGACTGCAAATGGTTGCTGAGCTGTTGACTATCTAATACCCTTGAGGGCGAATCAAGGCCAATATAGTAATGTCCCGTCGGTTTGGAAAATGGCTTAGCTATATTGGAATATTTAATAAGATTTTTGTAGAGCAAAGATTTTTCAACTAATACAAGCTCATATGGAAATCTAAATTTATCTGCATAATTATCAAAGCCAGCATAAATCCATTTAGGAAATTTATCCTGATCGATATGCAGGTTAAATTTCATTTAAGAGCTACATAATTGCTTTTGCCTGATGCACCCCAAAGCTTCTCAAGTGCATAGAATTCTCTAACATCTTGAGTCATAAGATTAACAGTCGTTGTGAAAGTATCGATCAATATCCAATCACTTATTCGCTCACCCTCAACCATTGACTTAATATTAAATTGCTTTTTTACAGCGTCAGAAACCTTATCGGCTAACGAAGAAATATGCCTATTAGATCTTCCTGTGACTATAAACATATAATCGATCATATTTGATAAATTATTGAGATCTAAAAGGATAATATCAGTTGCTTTTCCCTCGTCTAAGATCTCAAAAATCAATTGGTTTAAATCTTCTGTTTTCATCTGTTTTTTACAATAGGTATTATATCTGGATGCAGAACATTTGATAAATTCATATCCTGTATTATTATTTCTTTTACTTGAGTCGATGACATATCAATCATTGGGCCCTCAAAATATGTGATTCCTCCTGGTTCTCCAAATGATTTAGGTTCATACGGATATTTATTTAATTGTTGAATGTTAACTCCAGGCCTACCTACAATAAGCACATGTGATTTTCTTAGAATAAAATCAAAATTTTTCCATTTTGATCTATTCTCCCAGTTATCAGCTCCAATTAAAAAAATAATATTTGAGTTTACATAAGATTCTATAAAAAATTTTACTGTCTCATAGCTATAGGAGATAGCCTCCTTCTTAATTTCATAAGTACTAAGCTCTAGGTAAGGATAACGTTTTAATACTTGATCAATACATAATAATCGATCAATAGGGCTTAAAAATGCCTTATCTTTTAATGGTGATTGATAATTAGGAACAAGAATTATTCGATTTAAGTTTAACTCTTTATGAACTGACTTAATGACTTCCTCGTGACCAAGATGGATTGGATCAAAACTTCCTCCATACAATAAGATATTTTCTTTCTTCATTTTTTCTTAAGAAGCTTTTTTGAGGGCAATGGAATTCAAAAACTTGGTAAGCTCATCCCAGCCAGAAGAATCCGCTACTCCCTTAATTGACTTTTCTAGAATAAAAATTTTATGAAACATAAGTTCAATGAAGCTTTTATCATAATACTGTAGCGCAAGATGAAATATTGGTTGTCTTTTCTTCCAAACACCGTATTTAGAAAGATCTAAGTTTCTATTTTTTATATCAGTTTGATCCAAAATAATATTATATAGAATCTTAAAATCCCTAAATATTGCAAATAATATTTGAGGCAGAGGGGCATTTGCCTTCCTCAGCGTATAGTAGATCCTAAATATTTTTTTTTCATTGCATTCAAGAACTGCATCAGCCAATTTATAAGCATCAAAACTAGAGGCATTATCACTTATCTTTATTACATCATTTTCATCAAAGTTAACCTTTAGGGGGTCTAGAGATAATGTATGGATGAGATTATTTGCTGCGTATAGATTATTTTCTGACAAGCTAGCAAGCGTAATTGCTGCATTTATTGTAAGGGTAATATTTAGTTTTTTGGCTCTACTTTGAATCCAGGCAGGAAAATCCTTATCTTGAATTGGCCAACATTGAATTAATAAGCCATGCTCTATAACAAATTTTATCCATGCTTTATTTTCATATTGGTAAGTAACAAAGGGGGCATGAATGATTATTGAGGTATTTTCTAAACCTGATTCCCTAAGCCTATTTAAAATACTGATCAGCTCATCCTCTTTTATAGAAAAACTATTAAGGTGTAGGAAATGAAATTCTGCTGAGGCAAAAAGTGAAGGCGAAAAAATACGCTCCGCCCAACTAAGAATATCAAACGTCCGAGAATGACTTTCTCTTGTGCCAAATGTATATCCTCTAGAGATGAGTGACTTTGAAATCATATCCTCTACGTCTTGGGAAAGTAGCAGTTCATTACTTGAAACTAGGTAAATATTACATTTAGTGTCTAAAAGGTCTTGATTCATCGAATTTAGACTAATCTTCACTTTGAGCGCCTCCCCATGGGTGACAAGTGATTATTCTCTTTAAGCCGATGAAGACTCCTTTTAGGGGGCCTTCTTTTTTGATAGCAAAAATCATATATTGTGAGCAAGTGGGATGATATCTACAAGATGGTGGGAATAAAGGTGAAATACAATATTGGTAAATTCGTATGATACAAATAAAGATTTTAGCTATCAAAAATCTCACTTTACTTATAAATATTTCCAAATTGTGCCTTCTTTTGTATCTTCAATACTAATTCCCTGTGAGAGTAAGTCATCTCTGATTCTGTCAGACTCTGTAAAGTCTTTTTTACTTCTTGCAATATTTCTAAGCTCCAAAAGGTTTAATATTTCTTCTTCAGTTAGCTTTAAATTATTATTTTCCTGAAACCACTGCTTAGGGGAATAGCTGAGAATACCAAGAAAATCGCCACATTTTTTTATTGCAGCAATTAATGCAACACGATCAGCCTCATTGCCTTGAGAATTTAATTGCTTAACGATTGCAAAAACTTCAGCTAAAGCCTTAGGGGTATTTAAGTCATCCTCTAAGGCCTCAAAAAACTTTTTACAAATTTGATTAACCTTTGCTTCATCAGGCTGAACATCTGTTTCAAATTTAAGTAAGGCATCATACATTCTATCCAGCTTGTCTTTTGACTCCTCTAAAATACTATCAGTCCAATCTAAAGGTTGACGATAATGTGTTCCGATTAAGGCCATTCTAATGACTTCGCCATTTGCCTCATTTAGTAAGTTACTCACAAGAAGCACATTACCAAGTGACTTACTCATTTTCTCTGATTTCACATTTATTAAACCATTATGAAGCCAATAATTAGCAAACCTTGTGATACTTAATCCGCATTCACTTTGAGCAATCTCATTTTCGTGATGAGGGAAAATAAGATCTGAGCCACCTCCATGTATATCAATCGTCTCACCTAGATGTTGATAAGCCATTACAGAGCATTCAATATGCCATCCAGGTCGTCCATACCCCCATGGACTACTCCATCCAATCGTATCTTTATCCGATGGCTTCCAAAGAACAAAATCACCAGGATTTTTTTTATTCTTTGATACTTCTACTCTTGCACCAGAGATTAGCTCATCAATATTTCTTCCTGATAATTTTCCATACTCACCAAATTTACTAATATCGAAATAGATATGGTTATCAGACTCGTATGCAAAATCCTTTAATTTAAGTTGCTCAATAAAATCAATAATCAACTCAATATGATCTGTAACCTTTGGTTCAATACTAGGACTTCTTACACCTAATGCAGCCATATCTTTTCTATAAATATCAATGTATTGGGTTGTTAGTTTTTCAATACTTATTCCCCTTCTCTTGGCCTCATCATTTATTTTGTCATCGACATCAGTAATATTTCGAACATAGGTTAAATTAAACTTTCTCTCGAGTAGCCTTGCTAAGATATCAAAGACCACTGGGGGTCTCGCATTACCAATATGTGGGTGGTTGTAAACCGTCGGTCCACAGACATACATTTTTACGCTATCCTGAGAGATTGGCTTAAACTCTTCCTTTTTTTTGGTTAGCGTATTAAACAAATGCATCTTAAACCCAATCTTAAATTAATGTTAAAATCAATTACTAATTTTAATGGATATCAATATTGAAAGATAAGTTATTTCAAAAAAGAATCTCAATTGAACAAGTGGAGGAAGGCACTGAGCTAGCTCCAAAATTTGATGAACAAGGGCTAATCCCTGTCATCACTATGGATGTTCACAGCAAAGAAATACTCATGCTCGGCTATATGAATAAGGATAGTTTTGAGCTTAGTATTAAAACAGGTGAAGCTCACTACTATAGTAGAAGTCGCAAGGTAATATGGCATAAAGGGAAAACCAGTGGACTGATCCAAAAAATTAGAGAAATGCGAATTGATGATGATCAAGATGCCATTTGGATTCAAGTTGAAGTTGAAGGAAGTGCAAGTTGTCATGTTGGTTATAGGTCATGCTTCTACAGAAAAGTAAGTCAAAATGCAAATGGAAGCATTCATCTAGAATTTACTGAAAAAGAAAAGACCTTTGATCCTAATGAAGTTTATGGTGACTCACCTAATCCTACGATCTTATAACTAAAGCTGTTGAAGAATCCTATCTGCTAAACCTCTGGCTAATTCTCGTTGAATTTGTAGCGATTCTCTTTGTTTTGCAATGAGATTATTTAGATCAAACCCATAGACCCTGCTCAGTGTAATTGTGTCTAATGACCTTATAACTCTTCCCTCTAAAAGTACCTCAAAACTTACGGTATAAGTTATTTCATACTCTGTCGGGAGATTATTAAGCGATAGAGTAAAGATCTCTTCATTGAGCGCTTCATCTCTAATATTAATTCTTAATCCTTCTCCGGAACTATTAGGCCTGAATTCTGATAATTCAATAAGTCGCCTCATCTCTTGAGAAAGAAGTGAATTTGGGGCAATGCTTATAAAATCAATACCATAAGAATTAATATACTCGCTACTGTATGCTTGCTCTTCTAGTACAAATCCACAGCTAGAAGTAAATATTACGGTTATAATTACGGAAATTATTTTTTGGTATTGATTCATAAATTTAGCCTAAACAGTATTACATATGTACCCTTTTAAAGACATAGAGAATAAATGGCAAACTTACTGGGAGAAGAATAAGACTTTTCAAGTACCAAAAGATATTGATAAATCTAAGCCAAAATACTACGTTCTTGATATGTTCCCATATCCAAGTGGTGATGGGCTCCATGTGGGCCATCCAGAGGGATATACTGCCTCAGATATTATTGCTAGGTTCAAGCGAATGCAAGGCTTTAATGTACTTCATCCGATGGGGTGGGATGCTTTTGGCCTTCCTGCAGAGCAGTATGCAATTAAAACAGGTACTCACCCAAAAATTACTACTGAAAAAAATATTAATAGATTTAAAAAGCAGCTTAAGTCATTTGGATTTTCATACGACTGGGACCTTGAGATAAATACGACCGATCCAGATTACTACAAATGGACTCAATGGATATTTTTACAAATGTTTAAACATAATCTTGCATATCAATCCAATATGCCTGTTTGGTGGTGCGAACAACTTGGTACGACACTCGCAAATGAAGAGGTTACTGATGGGTTATCTGAAGTTGGCAGTTTTCAGTGCGAGCGTAAACCACTAAAGCAGTGGATGTTAAAAATTACCAATTATGCTGAAAAACTCTTAGAGGGACTTGATTCTCTGGATTGGCCTCTAAGCACCATTGAAATGCAAAAGAATTGGATAGGTAAAAGTATTGGCGCAGAAATAAATTTTAAAGTAGAGAAAAGTGACGAGATTATTTCAATTTTTACGACAAGGCCTGATACTATCTTTGGTGCAACATATATTGTTCTGTCACCGGAGCATGAATTAGTAAGGCAAATTACAAAGGATGAATTCATATTAGATATTGAGAAATATATTAATCTCTCGGCAAAAAAATCTGATCTAGAGAGGACTGCCCAAACCAAGGAAAAATCTGGTGCCTTCACTGGTAGCTATGCGATAAATCCTGTTAGTAAAAAGTTAATTCCAATTTGGATTGCTGATTATGTACTTGCGCACTATGGGACCGGTGCAATTATGGCTGTCCCCGGGGAAGATCAGAGAGATTGGGAATTTGCTGTTCAGTATAACCTTGAAATTATAAGGACCGTTCAACCTCCACCTGAATTTGATGGTGAAGCTTATACCGGAGAGGGTATCTCTATAAATAGCAACTTTCTTAATGGTTTAAATATTGAAGATTCAAAAAAGAAAATTATTGAATATATTGAGTCGAATAATATTGGTAATAAGAAAATTAATTATAAATTAAGAGACTGGCTTTTCTCAAGACAGAGATACTGGGGAGAGCCCTTCCCAATTCTCTTTGATAACGACATCATTGTTCCTATTGATGAAGCTGAGCTTCCAATAACACTTCCCGAGCTAGAGGACTTTAAGCCTAGCGGTTCACCAGAAGGGCCATTAATTAAAGCCAAGGATTGGCTGACAGTAAAGCAGGATGGTAAAGAACTATTTCGTGAAACAAATACTATGCCTCAATGGGCTGGATCCTGTTGGTACTATCTAAGATACATAGACCCAAAAAATCATACACAATTAATTGATAAAGAATTGGAAGAATATTGGATGCCAGTAGATTTATATGTAGGTGGGTCAGAGCATGCCGTTCTACATTTACTATATGCAAGATTTTGGCATAAGTTTCTTTATGATATTGGTATAACCTCAACTCCAGAGCCTTTTAAAAAATTGGTGCATCAAGGGATGATACTTGGTGAAGCTGAGTACTATGCTTATCAGGATGGAGGTAAATTTATATCTTCAAAAAATATTAAAGAGATTCATGAGTCTCAAGATTTAAAACAAATAAAAATTGATGAGACTGATGTAGTTGAGAAAGATGGTTTTTATTTCTTAAGGGATTACTCAAATATTCAGCTTGAACTTAAAAGCTCAAAAATGAGCAAAAGTAGAGGTAATGTTGTCAATCCTGATGAGATAGTAAACAAATACGGAGCTGATGCTTTTAGACTCTATGAAATGTTTATGGGTCCACTTGAGCAGGTAAAGCCCTGGAGCACCAGTGGCGTAGAAGGTACTTATCGGTTCTTAAATAGGGTTTGGAATCTTTTCATAGATAGTGAAAGTGCAAGTATAAAAAATCATATTCATGATAATGAGGGAGAAGAATCTGAAAAAAGAATCTTGGCAAAGGTAACTAAAAAAGTTACCTCAGATATCGAAGCGTTTAGATTTAATACTGCAATCTCAAGCTTAATGGAAGCTCTAAATGCTCTTTATAAACTGGAGTCTATTAGCTTCAATACAGTGGAAAACTTTCTGTTACTCTTATCTCCTCTAGCTCCACATATATCTGAAGAGATATGGAATAGACTAGGTCATGCTGAGACTATAGCTTATGAATCATGGCCGATAGCTGATTCACATTATCTTGTCGAGGATGCATATGAGCTTCCTATACAGGTAAATGGAAAGGTAAGGGGTAAGCTCACGTTCAATATTGACCAGGATAAGGATACCGTTATAAACCTCGCTAAAAAGGAACCTTCTATTGCTAAATATATTTCTGGAGGTGAATTAGTTAAGACGATCTATGTTGAAAAAAGGATCCTGAACTTTGTGATAAAAAATTGAATTATTGAAATTATTGATATAAAAACTAAGGTGCTAAGTAAACCAAATTCACCAAAAGGCGTTTTTCCTATTGTGCCATTGACTTCTCCCCTCAGAATCATTTGAGATTGTATAGGAAGTTTTGATGCAATACTGCCATCAGGATTAATATGTCCAGAAATTCCTGTATTTGCCGATCTTAAGAGAGGCTTACCAAATTCTTTGGCTCTAATTTGAGAAAAACTAAAATGCTGGCTCAGTGCCGACGAATCATTAAACCAACCATCATTAGTAATGTTGAGAAAAATATTTGATTCCTGGTTGCTAAAAAAAGTCTCATAAAATGCATCCTCAAAACAAATGGATGGGGCAAAGTATATATCTTTTATTAAGATAAAACTTTGAGTATCGTCTCCCTTTTCGATAAGAGGAATAGGCACCCTTATATTGTTAAAAATACTAGAAAAATAGTCACTTAGAGGGATATACTCTCCAAAAGGCACTAGCCTTCTCTTAAAGTAAGTTTGCTTTGATTCATGGGTCAATGATATTAACTCATTTGAGCTATATCTAGGATCTTGTCCTCTATTCAGTGCTCCAAAAATAATATCACTATTACTGCTTACAAGTTGATTGAATATCGTTTCATCTGGAAGTATAAAGGTTGCCTCAGGAAGAATTATGATTTCTGAAAAACTACTCTCTTGTGTAATTTTATTTAAATTATTCATTTCAATTTGATTGTAATTAGTACCCGACAATCGTGCTGATTGATCAATTCCAGTCTGAATGATTGAGTACCTAATTGAATTATCAATGGGATTTGTCCAATCAATGCTAGATAAAGATAAACTCATGATCACCAATCCAAACATCCAAATTATCATTGATTTTTTTTGTTTCATTCGAAATAACATTAATATACAAGAGCAAATATAGATTATAAAAAATGAAACTCCGATTCCCCCAATGATTGGGAATAAAGAGCCAAAAACTGAATACAACTGACTCTGATAAACTGAAAACCAAGGAAAGCCCCCAAGAATAATAGACCTTAAATACTCAAAAAGAACAAAAACAATTGGAAAGATAAAAATAAAATTTCCCTCTCTATTCTTTATCATTAATTTCGTAAATAAAAAACTAAGACCAATAAAAAGAGCCATATAGCAAGCCAATAAAATGACAAGAAATATGCTTATTAACGTAGATACTTGTCCGTATTCATGAATGCTTATGAAGACCCAATGAATACCTGGTAAATACAATCCTAGGCCTAATAAAAATCCGATAAAAAATGATTTTAAGTATGCATTGCTAGGAATTTTAAGAAAAATTACTAACGGATAAATAAATAAAAAAATAAAAAACCAAAGATTAAATGGAGGAAATGCAAGGTTAAGCAACGCCCCGAGAAAAAAGAGAATTATAAAATACATTTAGCTTTATGAAACTTTTGATACTTCAATAAAGTGTATCCTTCTTCTATCGACACTAACTACTTTAAAAATAAATTTCTCAAACTCTATGGATTCACCCTTCTTTGGCAATCGCTCTAGATGATGCACCACTAAACCACCTAACGTATCATAATCAGCATCATCAAAGTTAACCTTAAAAAATTCATTAAATTCATCGATTCTGTATTGGGCTTTAATTTTGTATAAATTTTCAGAAAGCTCAACAATGGTATCTGTTTCCTCTATATCATACTCATCATCTATATCGCCTACAATTTGTTCGAGCACATCCTCAATCGTAGCTAGACCTGATACACCGCCAAACTCATCCACTACTATTGCTAAATGACTCCTACTTGCTCGAAATTGAGCAAGTAGCTTGTCCAGCTTCATTCCCTCAGGTATAAAAATTGCTTGTCTTAGATTATCTGAAATATCAAAAATCTCTTTCTCAGTAGAGATTGCATATTTAATTAGGTCTTTTGCTAGAAATATACCTAATACCTCATCTTTATCTTCCCCAATCACTGGAAATCTTGAGTGCCCGGATTCCGAAATAATCTTAATGTATTCATCAATCGTATCGTCTCGATCGAGAACAACCATTTGAGATCTAGGTATCATGATATCTCTGACATTAATATCAACAACTTCTAAAACGCCAAGCATCATTTTTAGAACATCATTTGAAACTAAATTATCTTGCTCAAGTGAACGCAAAAGATCTTCAGCCTTTTCTTTTTCATTATGAGCTTTCCCAATACCGAGTTTATTAAGAAAGAGTCTAAGAATATTTTTATTTGATTTACTCATTTATTGTATATAAGGATCAAAATAACCCAACTTTGAGAGTATATTAATTTCTTTTGCTTCCATTATAAGCGCCTCAGACTCAACCTCATGATCATATCCTAATAAATGAAGGACACCATGGACTATCATATGAGCCCAATGCTTATCTATATTTAAATGATTCATTCGAGCTTCTTTATCAATATAATCAGGACAAAGCAATAAATCACCCAGATGCTCCATCTCTTCTCCTGTTTCTTGAGAATATTTATATCCTTGGAAAGATAAAACATTAGTAGGTTTATTCTTTTTTTTATATTGTTGATTAATTTTTTTCATTTCTGCAAGGCTTGCATATTTAATGCATATACTTGTGTTATGCACAATATCGAGTGACTTAATAACTGCCGATACTAAATTATATTTATCCGGAATATTTGCCATCTTCTCATCATTAATTATTTCAATATTAAGTGCTGAACCGTCTAGAGACATTTATTTTTTCTTGCTTATCATTTCATAGGCATCAATAATTTTTCTTACTAATGGATGTCTAACTACATCTTTTGAGTCAAAGAAAGTAAATCCAATCTCTTTGATAGATTCTAGTATTTCAATGGCATGAATTAAACCTGAGGTCGTTCCATTTGGGAGGTCAGTTTGAGTAATATCACCCGTAACAACAACTTTAGAGTTAAATCCTACTCTGGTTAGAAACATTTTCATTTGAGTTATCGTCGTATTTTGTGCCTCATCCAGTATGATAAATGATTCATTGAGCGTTCTGCCTCTCATATAGGCCAATGGTGCAACTTCGATGATCTGCCTTTCCATCATCCTTGCAACTGTCTCGTAACCTAGTAGTTCATAAAGCACATCAAACATGGGCCTTAAATATGGATCAACTTTTTGACTTAAATCACCAGGTAGAAATCCAAGTTTTTCACCCGCCTCAACTGCAGGTCTTACAAGAATAATTCTATGAACCTCTTCGTTTTCAAGAGCCTGTACACCAGATGCAACGGCTAGATATGTTTTTCCTGTTCCGGCAGGTCCAATCCCAAAATTAATATTAAATTCTTGGATATTATTAATATATGTAAGTTGATTAGCGCCTCTTACATCAATTTTTCTTCTTCTTGTTTTAATCAGTTTGATGGGTTTAGTATTTGGCTCGGGCATACCAAGAGATTGCCTCAACATAAAATTAAATTTTTCTTTGCTAATTTCCCCGACTGAGCCGAGCTGATATAACTCTAAAATAAGATTTTTAGCATTAAGACTAAAATCTGCCTTACCGTCAATTTCAATCCTATAGCCCCTGATTCTTATTTCAACATTTAATTCTTTTTCAATCAGCTTTATATTTTGATCAAATTCTCCACATAGATTCAATATTCCCTTTGGAACCTCTGGAGTGAGATCAAAGGTAATAGTTGATACTTCAAAATTATTAAGCATAGATTCGCTCTTGTGCTGGTAATGCCATTCTGCCTCGTAATGAATTAGACATAGCGTGGGTAATCTGAACTTCAATTATTTTTCCGATAAATTGATGATCTCCAGGTAAATTAACCCATTTATTGTTTTCTGTTCTCCCAGTAATTTCGTTTTTATTTTTCTTAGATAGATTTTCTATTAAAACCTTCTCTACCGATCCAACCATATCCTGACTAATCCTTTGGGCATTGCTATTAATTTTTGCTTGTAAAATTTCAAGCCTTCTTTGCTTCTCCTCGATAGATACTTCATCATTTAGCATGGATGCTGGTGTACCAGGCCTTGGGCTGTATAAAAAACTAAAGCTATGATCAAATCCAACGTGATCAATTACATTGAGTGTCTCCTCAAAGTCACTAGCTGTCTCTCCAGGAAAACCTACAATAAAGTCAGAAGACAGTGATAATTTTGGGTTTCTAGATTTTAATTTTTCAACAATTTTTAAAAAGTATTCTCTGCTATAACCCCTCTTCATCGCTTTTAAAATTTTATTTGATCCACTTTGAATTGGCAGATGAAGATAGCTTCCAAACTTTGAATCTGACGTTATGACATTAATTAAATCTGCATCAAAATCTATTGGATGTGAGGTTGTAAAACGTATTCTTTTAACTTCATCAATCAAAGCAATAAGCTCTAATAGAAAAGAGAATTTTACTTGTTTGCCATTTACTAATTGACTCTTATAGGCATTCACATTTTGTCCTAAAAGATTAATTTCGCTCACTCCTTTCTGAGTAAGATGAACAATCTCATCGAGTATATCCTCAACTGGTCTGCTCAGTTCTTCACCTCTGGTATAAGGGACTACACAAAATGCGCAAAATTTATTACACCCCTCCATAATCGATACAAATGCAGTAGGCTTAATGTCTATCGCATTGGGTAAATAACTGAACTTTTCATTTTTATAAAATTTGATATCTACCACTCTCTTTTTATGTAGTTTTGACTCACTAACAAGATGAGGTAATTTATGAAGTGTCTGTGGCCCAAAAACAATATCCACATAGGGTGCCCTTTTAATAATGGCATCTCCCTCCTGAGACGCGACACATCCTCCGACAGCAATTAAAATGTCAGGATTTTTTTGCTTAAGTTTTTTCCATTTACCAAGCAAAGAAAAAACCTTTTCTTGAGCCTTTTCTCTGATAGAGCATGTATTCATAATAAGAATATCAGCTTGATCTGCGGCTAATGTAGACTCTGCGGCAAAATGATTTTTCAGAAGGTCTATGATTTTTTCAGAATCATATTCATTCATTTGGCAACCAAATGTCTGTATAAACGCCTTGTTGATCATTAAAAACTAAAAAGGTATATCGTCATCAAATGGATCATCGGAAGAGGCCGATGTAATATTTGGGCTTTCGCTTGAGTCTGAGCTACCCCTGGAATCAAGAAATTGAAAATTATCTGCTATGACCTCTGTGGTATACCTATCCTTGCCATCTTGATCTTGCCACTTATTGGTTCTTAAGCTTCCTTCTACATAAATCTTGGAGCCTTTTTTTAAATATTGAGATACCGTCTCAGCTCTCTTACCAAAAAAAACCACTCGATGCCATTCGGTTCTCTCTTTAGATTCGCCGGTAACCTTATCTTTCCAAGCGTCACTGGTAGCTATGCTTACTCTTGCTACACTACCCCCAGTGGGCATTTCACGGATATCCGGATCAGCACCAAGGTTTCCAACTAAAATGACTTTATTTACTCCTGACATAAATAAATTATAACACCAAGTCCTTTACCACAGATAGCATCAAATTATGAGATTCAGATATAATTAGGAGTTTACTTTTATAAGTTAATTTTCTCAATGACCTCAAAAAACATAATCATTCAGGGTGCAAAAACCCATAATCTAAAAAATATCGATGTTGAGATACCAAGAGATAAATTAGTAGTAATTACAGGACTGTCCGGATCAGGCAAATCATCACTAGCCTTTGATACTCTTTATGCCGAAGGGCAAAGGAGATATGTAGAATCACTCTCATCCTATGCAAGGCAATTTCTCTCAATGATGGAAAAACCTGAGGTTGATGCTATTGAGGGCTTATCACCAGCAATTTCAATTCAACAAAAGTCCTCTTCACATAATCCTAGGTCAACCGTTGGAACAGTCACTGAAATTTATGATTACCTTAGATTGCTTTTTGCGCGTATCGGATCTCCAAAATGTCCTGAACATTTGGTTACATTAGAAGCAAAAGAAATATCTCAAATTGTAGACGAAACAATAAAAAAGTTTTCCGATGAAAAAGTTCAGATTCTGGCGCCTTGTATTCAGCAAAAAAAGGGAGAATACGAAAATCTTTTTAAAGAGCTTTCGCTTTTAGGCTTTATGCGATTTCTGGTAGATGGAAAAATCTATATGGCTGATGAGGTTCCAAAGTTAGATAAAAATATTAAGCACTCCATAGATGTCATTATTGATAGATTAACGATAGAAGAAAAAAATAGAGATAGGATCACAGATTCTATTCAAACCGCTATACATGTCTCTAAAAGTACTGTCAAGATTTCATCTCAGGAGAAAAAAGAGATATTTTCAACTTTATTTGCCTGTCCAGACTGCAGCTACAGTCTTGAAGAAGTAGAACCTAGATTATTCTCATTTAATAGCCCATCAGGCGCTTGCAATCATTGCGATGGTTTGGGTACTAAATATTTTTTTGACGAAGAAAAAGTCATTATAAATTCTGATATTTCAATAAATGCTGGAGCAATTAGAGGCTGGGATAAAAATAACTTACTTTTTATTGAGTCCATGTCCTCGTTGGCTGCTTTTTATGATTTTTCACTTTCAAAGCCTTTCAATACTATTGCAAAAGAAAAACAAAAGATCATTCTTTATGGAACCGAAGAAAAAATCCCTTTTTATTTTATTAATAAAAAAGGGGCTAAAGAAAGTCGAATACAAGCTTTTGAGGGAATCATCCCCTCTATGGAGCGACGCTATATTCAAACAGACTCAATGGCTGTCAAAATGTCACTTTCAAGATACAGAAGCCTAAAAAGCTGCCCCAAATGCCTTGGAACGAGATTAAATGATAATGCTAGAAATGTTTTTATTTCGGATAGAAATATATCTGAAGTATGCAATCTAAATGTTGAAAATTTAATCGATTTTTTCAAAAAACTCAATCTAATTGGCTGGCGTAAAGATGTTGGCACAAAAATTATTAAAGAAATTGAAGATAGGCTAATTTTTCTGAAGGATGTGGGTTTAAGTTATTTAGAAATTAGTCGGAGTGCTGAATCACTCTCAGGAGGTGAGGCACAAAGAATTAGATTAGCCTCACAAATTGGTTCTGGCTTGGTTGGAGTGATGTATATACTTGATGAACCCTCAATTGGACTGCATCAAAGAGATAATCAAAAACTTATTTCCACGCTAAAAAAACTAAAAGAATTAGGAAATACAGTGATCGTAGTTGAGCATGATGAAGAAATGATGCTTGAGGCAGATCATATTATTGATATCGGTCCTGGCGCAGGAAAGCATGGCGGTCTTATAGTTGCTCAAGGTGACGCAAAAAAAATAATTGCCTCAAAAAACTCGATCACTGGGAAATATTTATCAAAAAAACTTACCATCGACCCTCCTAAAAAAATATTACTTAAAAATCCGAATTTTATTTCAATAAAAAATGCCTCCTTAAATAACCTAAAAAACATTAATGTGGACTTCCCTTTGGGCGTTATCACTTCTGTAACCGGAGTCTCTGGCTCAGGAAAATCAACTCTTGTGAATGATATTCTGCTAAAGGTTGCGGAAGATTATTTTCAGGGGAAAACATTCAAACCGATTGCAGATGTTAAGGGCCTAGAGAAAATAACCAAAATCGTGAATATCAATCAAAGTCCGATTGGAAGAACACCTCGGTCTAATCCAGCTACTTATACAGGAATTTTTACACCCATTAGAGATCTTTTTTCTATGACGCCAGAATCTAAGTCAAGGGGCTATAAGGTAGGTAGGTTTAGCTTTAATGTAAAAGGAGGAAGGTGTGAAAGCTGCCAGGGAGATGGCATGATAAAAGTTGAGATGCATTTTCTTCCTGATATCTATGTCTCATGTGATGTGTGCTCAGGGGGCAAATATAATCGAGAGACACTTAGTATCAAATATAAAGGGAAAAATATTAAAGAGGTATTAGACTTAACTGTCTCAGAAGCCTTAGATTTTTTTGAAAACATACCATCAATCAGAGATAAATTATCTACGCTCCAGCAAGTTGGGCTGTCTTATATTCAATTGGGTCAGAGTGCTACTACTCTTTCCGGAGGTGAAGCACAAAGGATAAAGCTTTCCAAAGAGCTTTCAAAGCGCTCGACCGGATCAAGTCTATATATTTTAGATGAACCAACCACCGGTCTTCATTTTGAAGATATAAAAAAATTAACCAAAGTCCTTACTGAGCTCCGAGATCAAGGAAATACAATCATCATCATTGAGCATAACATTGATGTTATTAGATGCTCTGATTGGATTATTGATCTTGGCTTAGAGGGCGGTGATAAAGGAGGAGAGGTCATTTATCAGGGGCCGTATGAGGGTATTAAATCATGCAAATTATCACACACAGCAAAATTTCTTTAATATTATTTGATACCAATCGCAGATTTTATTTCTTTCAAGTAAGCTGAAGCTTCCTCCCTTGCTTGCTCTCCGCCTAATCTAAGACGCTTCTCAAGAAATGCCTCATCTCTTAAATATTCCATATAAGTTGATCTATAGGGGTCAAAAAAATTAAATATTTTCTCAAATAAAATAGACTTCATGTCCCCCCAACCAATTCCTTCAGCGTACATCTTCTTGATAGACTCAATTTCTTCTGAAGTGGCAAAATAGGTATAAAGAGCAAACAATGTACAATCTTTATATTCTTTAGGTACACCAGGCTCTAGGGAGTTCGTCTTGATCTTGTTAATTAATTTTCTTAATGGTTTCTCCTCAAGAAAAATTGGGATGATGTTGTTATAGCTTTTTGACATTTTTCTACCATCAAGACCAATGATAGTCTCTTGACTATGATTAGTGACCGCCTCGGGAATGGTAAAGATATTTCCATAATTATGATTAAATCTTAGCGCTATATCTCTCGTCATTTCGACATGTTGAACTTGATCTTTCCCTACAGGAACCTCATTAGCTTTAAACATTAATATGTCAGCAGACATAAGGATCGGGTAAGAATATAAGCCCATGGTAATTGCCTTATCTACATCATTGCCATCTTCAATATTTAAATCTGCAGCAGCCTTATAAGCATGGGCTCTATTCATCAACCCCTTGGCAGTAAAGCAAGTTAAGATCCAAGTAAGTTCAAAAATTTCTGGTATATCAGACTGCCTATAAAAAGAGGATCGATCACTCAGGCCTAAAGCTAACCAGGTAGCTGCAATTTTAAACGAGGATTCTCTTATTAATTGCGGATCATGGCTCTTAATAAGGGCATGATAATCAGCAAGAAAAAAGTAGCTTTTAATACCATCATCATTACTCTCCGCAATAGATGGTTTTATGGCTCCAATATAATTACCCAAATGCGGTATGCCGGTTGTTGTGATTCCTGTTAAGACTCTTTTCATATTAATAGCCCAATGCTAATCCATCTTTTCTTGATTCAGAAGCCCCTGAATAAACTAATGAATCAGGATCACGCCAAATTGATTGATACCCTCCAAAGAGACCGTCATTAGAATACTCAATATTATGACCTAATTTTAAAAGGTAATCTAAAGACTCTTTAGGAAGAGAATATTCACTAAATGACTTACCATAGGATATTGAAAATTCTCCCTTTGGATTGCTAGATCCTTCATGTCGCACGCGAGGCATATCTCCACACTGTTGTATGTTTAGGCCAAAATCGATCAGATTAACTAAAATCTGTGTATGGCCTTGCGGTTGCATATCAGCACCCATCACACCAAAACTAAACAGAGGAACATTACCTTTTGTTAGAAAACCGGGAATAATGGTATGAAAAGGTCTTTTAGCTTTCTGAATTCTATTCGCATGATTTTTATTAAGTGAGAAAAGCTCGCCCCTGCTTTGAAGTCCAAAGCCATATTTCTCAACAATAACACCTGAACCAAATCCACGATAATTGCTCTGTATGAGAGAAACCATAAGTCCATCACTATCGGCCACCGTTAAATACACAGTATCGCCTCCATGATTAATATCAGGGAAATGCGGATCTATTTTTAATACTTGGCTGGGATTAATTTTTTTTGCTAGATCTTCCGCATAGCCCTTAGAAATTAAATGCTCAATGGGCAGATCATTGAATTTAGGATCAGAATAATATTTTGCTCTATCCTCAAAGGCTAATCTTTTTGCCTCAATAAGAATATGAAGATATCTTGGGTCGCTTGGTCCATCAAACTTATGAAAATCAAAAAATTCTAAGATATTTAGCATTTGTAGAACCGTTAATCCCTGATTATTTGGTCCAATTTCCCATACATCATAGTCACGATACTTGGTTGATACTGGCTCGATCCAATCGGGCGAAAATCCACTCAAGTCATCATCTGTCATATAGCCATTTAATTTTTGGACTGACTTAATAATCTCTTTTGAGATATCAGAATCATAAAATACATTTAACCCCTCAGATGAAATAACCTGATAAAGTTTTGCTAAATTTTCATTCCTATAAATAGCTCCTGCCTTGGGTGGACTGCCATTTGGCAAATAGATATTTGCAAATGATGGGTATGTTTTGAGTACGTTCGACTCAAGGGCCCACTGCTTTGCAATCGTCTCAGAAACTGGGAATCCATCTAATGCATAATTTATCGAAGGCTTAAAGATCTCTTTTAAATCTAATTTTCCAAATTTTTTGTGTAAATATTCCCATCCTTTTACACACCCCGGAACTGTAACAGTGATTCCGCCTCTCTGAGGTAAAATTTTATTCTCCTTAGTGATACGGTCTATGTCTATTGAATTTGAACTAGGTCCGCTCGCATTTATAGCCTCTAATTTCTTAGACTTTGGATTCCATATGATTGCAAATAGATCACCGCCGACACCGCAACTACAAGGCTCAACCAATCCAAGCATAGCATTGGCAGCAATGGCAGCATCTATAGCAGTGCCTCCCTCTTTTAATACATTGATTCCTGCGCTAGTTGCTAAAGGTTCACTGGTTGCAACCATTCCGTTTCTACCAAACGCAACAGAACGCGATGAAAATATTTTAGTGTATGGTCTTTGCATTATTTCATTATCAAAGTAGTTATTTTAACTAACATGACTTAAAGTATAAATGTAGAATTCTTATAAGTATTGATATGAAACATCGAATAAACACCGAACAAAATAGTAGAGAGGCTAATTTCATTAAATTATTACAAAATCATGAAGCTTCAAGACAAATTCTTGCCTTTATTTTTATTGCACTCATGTCACTCGCTGCTTATGCAGACCCACAGTTTATTAACTTAGCTCTAATATTAATCATCTTTGGCGCCATATTTAGACTCATTGCTAGCGGTGTCATCGTAAAAAATAAAGAGCTTTGTACAATTGGAATTTATTCCTTAGTGAGACATCCGCTTTATACCGGCAATCTTTTAATTCTCATTGGTTTTGCTTGTTTAGCGAATATGATTACTTGGTATGTCTTATTGAGTGCTTTTATTATCTTTTATTATCCACCTGCAATAAAGTATGAGGATGAAAAACTAAAGAATATTTTCAATGATCAATGGAAGGAATGGGCTCAAAATACACCAGCCTTGATACCTAAGAAATTAGTGCTAGATTTATTTTCAAATTGGTCATTGAGGAATTCATTTAAACTTAATGGTGAGCCAGTCATATTGTTATATGTCTTTATTTGGGCTTATGTTGCAACCTAATGACTGAACATGAAGAAGCTCTGAAGCGGTTTCGCCAAAATAAAATAAATCTCAATTCAGCTATACCCTTCAAGGAAGGCAATCAGTCTAAAATTTATAAAATTCAGACTGAATTTGACACTTTTATTTATAAAATACCATCTGGAAGTAATTTCATTGTAAAAACTATTAATGCATTTCTTATTAAAAGAGAGTACAAAATCTTAAAAAGAATACAGCATATCAAAGGTGTACCAGAGGTTTTTTTCTATAACAAAGGAATCTTTATGAAGTTTTATAATGGAGTAAATATACGCGACTTCATGAATATCCATACTGAATTTAAGAATGAATTTTATGCCCAGCTTCTACAAACTATTCAAAATTTACACAATATGGGTATTGCGCATTGTGATCTTAAGCGCAAAGAAAATATCTTAATATTAGAAGATCAATCTTTTGTAATTCTTGATTTTGGTATTAGTTATAGATGTAGGAACCGCTTTTTCCAACCTCTATTCAATCTACTAAAACAAACCGACTTGAATGCCTATATCAAAATAAAATATGACAAAAATTATAATCATCTTAGTGATGATGACAAAAAGATTTACAAACTTACTCGAATCGAAAAGATTCTAAAAAAATATTTCTTTTAAATATAAGCTTATTCTTAGGTCGAATGATTTTCTGATGCTTGGTCTACTAGCTGTACGATTGCCTTAGGAGCACAGTCTCCAGGCCTAAAGCCTGCTTTAATAATTCTCAGATATCCACCAGGTCTTTCTTTAAACCTAGGACCGAGGTCCTGGAACAATTTACCTACGGCTTCTTTACTTCTTAGCTTATCAAATGCCTGCCTTCTTTTAGCGACACCATCCTCTTTGCTAAGAGTAATTAGAGGCTCAACAAATCTTCTTAATTCTTTCGCTTTTGGCAGTGTGGTACTTATGACTTCATGCTCAATAAGAGAAGATGCCATATTTCTATACATAGCTTTTCTATGTGAGCTATTACGTCCAAGTTTTCTGCCAGACTTTCTATGTCTCATAGTTTTTTACCGTATCTTATAAATCCTTAGGCATAATTGAGGCAGGTGGCCAATTCTCTAAGTGCATCCCAAGAGTAAATCCATGCTGCTCAAGCACGTGCTTAATTTCTGTTAGTGACTTTTTCCCTAGATTGGGTGTTCTTAATAATTCCATCTCTGTCTTCAGAACTAAATCACCAATATAGTTAATATTCTTTGCTTTTAAACAATTAGCAGATCTTACAGTAAGTTCTAATTCATCTATTGCCTTGAGGAGATTTGGATCAACCTCAATTTCTGCTTCTTTGGCTAAAACTTCGCTTTCATCCTCTAAGTCTATGAAGATATCAAGTTGGTTTTTAATAATACTTCCAGCACGTCTTACAGCTTCTTCATGATCAATCGTTCCATTGGTCTCTAGATCAATAATCAACTTATCTAAATCGGTTCGTTGTTCAACCCTAGCGCTTTCAACTGAATAGGTAACTTTTCTAACAGGGCTGAAGCTTGCATCTAAGAATAATTTACCAATAGTTTGTGTCTCCTCATCAAATTTTGATTGAGTTTTTGCTGGACGATAACCTCTACCAATCTCTGCCTTCAATGTCGCTACAAATCTGCCATTCTTGTTAAGATTTGCGATCACGTGATCTGGATTGATTACCTCAACATCAAGCTCACCAACAATATCTCCTGCAGTCACCACTCCAGGCCCTTCTTTATTGATTGTTAATTGCGAGGCCTTCGTGCCATGCAATCTGATAGCAACACCTTTGAGATTGAGTAAGATTTCAATAATATCTTCCTGCACACCATCAACGCTTGTGTACTCATGAAGTACTCCTTCAATCTCAACTTCAGTAATGGCAGCTCCTGGGATAGATGAGAGTAATACCCTTCTCATTGCATTCCCAAGAGTATGTCCAAATCCCCTCTCAAAAGGTTCAATTGAAATCTTTCCACTAAAATCGCTTTCAGAATTAACCTTGACGCTTCTAGGCTTTAAAAAATCTGATACAAAATCTGACATGATATTTCCTCTAACTTATTACTTTGAATATAACTCAACAACCAGATTCTCATTTATATCTGGAAGAATCTCATTTCTCTCTGGCAATGCTTTTAGGGTTCCTTGTAGTTTCTTCTCATCTACTTCAACCCACTCTGGCAAGCCAAGCTGTCCAGCTATGCTAACAGCTGCTTTTATCCGATCTTGAGATTTTGCTTTTTCTCTCACTTCAATAACATCTCCAGCCTTTACTTGAAAGGAAGGTATGTTAACAAGCTCATTATTCACTGTAATGCCTTTATGGCTAACAATTTGTCTCGCTTCAGCGCGTGTGGTAGCAAATCCCATTCTGTATACTACATTATCCAGTCTACCTTCAAGAAGCTTTAACAAATTTTCGCCTGTTGCTCCTTTTTTCTGGGCTGCCTTTTTATAGTAACGTCTGAATTGTCTCTCAAGAATGCCGTACATTCTTCTGAGTTTTTGTTTCTCTCTTAGCTGTAAACCATAATCAGAAAGGCGACCCCTTCCCTGTTTTTGACCTCCGGGTGTAACATTAAATTTACACTTAGACTCAATAGATTTGGCTTTGCTTTTGAGGAAAAGATCAGTACCTTCTCTTCTTGCTAACTTACATGATGGTCCTGTATATCGCGCCATTATATTATCCTTTAATTAAACTCTTCTCTTTTTAGTAGGTCTACAACCATTATGAGGGATTGGTGTGACGTCATGTATTTCATTAATCTTAAATCCTACTGCATTTAACGCTCTAATTGCTGACTCTCTGCCAGGTCCAGGCCCTCTTACCTTTACCTCCAGATTTAGCATACCCATCTCTCTAGCAGTTTGTCCGGCACGTTCTGCTGCTACTTGTGCAGCAAAAGGTGTACTCTTTCGTGAGCCCCTAAAACCGGATCCTCCAGAAGTTGCCCAAGCCAGTGTATTGCCCTGTCTATCAGAAATAGTAACAATGGTATTGTTAAATGATGCGTGTATATGCGCAACACCATCAGTCACTTGTTTTTTTATTTTCTTTTTTGTTTTTTTATCAGCTTGAGCCATAAATTTAACTTACCTCTTAATCGCCCTTCTAGGGCCTTTTCTGGTTCTTGCATTGGTTCTTGTTCTTTGGCCATTAAGAGGTAACCCTCGTCGATGTCTTATTCCTCTGTAGCAGCCAAGATCTTGAAGTCGTTTAATATTCATCGCAACTTCTCTTCTAAGATCTCCCTCAGTTAAATGTTGTGCCAGAAAAGATCTGAGTTGCTCTAATTGATCCTCGGTAAGATCTTTAACCTTCATAGAAGGATTTATAGAAGCAGCCTCACATGCTAAACCTGCCATTGTTTTGCCTACGCCATAAATATGATTCAAGGCAATAAGGACATGCTTCTGATCTGGTATGTTTATTCCTGCTATTCTAGCCATAATTATCCCTGTCTTTGCTTGTGTCTTGGGTCAGAGCAAATTACTCTAAGTACCCCATGACGTCTAATAATTCGACAATTTCTACATATTTTTTTTACTGATGCTCTAACTTTCATTGCAATCCTACCTAAGCTTTGCTGTAGCCCTTTAAATTTGCTTTCTTCATGAGCCCTTCATATTGATGGCTCATCATATGAGCTTGCAGCTGTGACATAAAATCCATTGACACAACTACAATGATAAGTAACGAAGTACCTCCAAAATAAAAGGGAACGCTAAATCGATAAATCATAAACTCAGGGAGTAAACATACAAATGTAATATAAAAAGCACCCCAAAGTGTCAATCTTGTAAGGACTTTATCAATGTATTCTGCAGTTTGCTGACCAGGCCTAATGCCAGGAATAAATGCACCTGATCTTCTTAAATTCTCTGATGTATCTTTAGCGTTAAAAACTAATGATGTATAAAAGAAACAGAAAAACATAATTAAAAGTGCATACAAAAGAATATACAAAGGTTGACCTGGGGCTAGTGTTGCTGCAATTCTTTGAAGCGTATTTGCAGACTGTCCAGCAGCAAAACCCCCACCAAACCATCCAGCAATGGTTGCGGGAAACAATATAATAGAACTAGCAAAAATCGGAGGTATGACACCGGACATGTTAATCTTAAATGGCAGGTGAGATGTTTGGCCAGCAAACATTCTTCTGCCTTGTTGTCTTTTTGCATAATTAACAGTAATTCTTCTTTGTGCACGCTCCATAAATACAACAAAGACGGTAATGACTACTATTAAAATACCTAATATAAGAGGCATGGCTTGATTCATACCTCCTGTACTTACAAGCTCTAACGTTCCCCCAATTGCGGACGGAAGGCCAGAAATGATACTTGCAAGAATAATCATTGAAATTCCATTTCCAATACCTCTTTCAGTAATTTGCTCCCCCAACCACATTAGGAACATAGTTCCAGTAACCAATGTGATAGTAGCAACAACTACAAACGAGGTTCCGGGATTGATCACAACATTTTGACTCTGCAGTGCTGATGCTGCGGCCATAGCCTGAAAAGCACATAAAAGCACAGTACTATACCTGGTGTATTGAATTATTTTTCGTCTTCCTGATTCGCCTTCTTTTCTTAACTGAGTTAGTCCAGGGACAATATGCGTTGCCATCTGGATGATAATTGACGCAGAAATATATGGCATAATCCCGAGTGCAAAAATTGACAAACGGGACAAAGCTCCACCAGAGAACATGTTAAACATACTTAAAATAGTTCCTGATTGAGCCTGAAAAAATTGTTCTAGCGCAACTGGGTCAATGCCAGGTACTGGAATAAAGGTACCGACTCGATAAACCACCAATGCTCCAATCAAAAATAGGAACCTTTGCCTCAGCTCAGTAAGCTTAGATGCTTGCTCAAGGAGTCCTTGTGGGTTGGATTGGGGAATTCTAGCCATTGTCGGTAATTGACCCTCCAAGCTCTTCAATTTTGGCTCTTGCGCCCTTTGTTGCCTTAATGCCAGATCCAAGCTGAACCTTTTTAGTCAGCTCACCTGATAAAAACACTTTAACCTTTATTGTAGATTGTGGAACAAGATGCTTTTTAATTAAGAGATTAATATCAATAATCTCCTCTGATATTAAATTTAGTTCCGATATCCTTAATTCTGCATGCTCACTTGAAACCTTTGAGGTGAAGCCAACTTTAGGGAGTCTTCTTTGAATAGGCATTTGACCGCCCTCGAATCCTACTTTATGGTATCCACCTGACCTAGAGGTTTGTCCTTTTACACCTCGACCACAGGTTTTCCCTTGACCGGCTGAGATCCCTCTGCCGACTCTCTTACCCTTCTTTCTTGATCCAGGTGCAGAACTTAGTGAATTCAATTTCATGATAAATCCTCTACTTTTAATAGATATGACACTTTATTGATCATGCCCCTATTTTGTGGTGTATCCATTACTGTTACTGTTTGATGAATTTTTTTTAATCCAAGCCCTAATACACAGTGATTATGATTTGGAGATCTTCCAAATCTACTCTTAACCAAGGTAACTCTAATTTTTTTATCTGCCATGTTCTAACCTAAAATTTGGTTTACCTGCTTTCCTCTTTTCTTTGCCATATACTCTGGGGACTTAATGTTCTCTAAAGCATTCATAGTAGCCCTAACAATATTGATTGGATTACTAGAGCCAAAGCTTTTAGCTGTCACATTTGAAACTCCCGCACATTCGAAGACTGCACGCATGGCCCCTCCAGCAATAATGCCTGTTCCGTCAGGAGCAGGTTGCATATAAACCTTTGAAGCACCATGTCTACCTTTAATTGGATAATAAATAGTATTTTTATTAAGCGAAATTTGTTTCATTTCTTTTTTTGCTGACTGCATTGCTTTTTGAATAGCAATAGGGAGTTCTTTAGCCTTTCCATAGCCAAAACCAACCGAGCCATTTCCATCCCCGACTACCGTTAGTGCAGTAAATCCAAAAACTCTACCGCCTTTTACTACTTTGGCTACTCTGTTTACAGAAACTAACTTTTCAACTAGTTCTTCGCTTTTAAGTACTTCAACTTCCATTTAAAACTCCATACCTGCTTCACGAGCAGCATTTGCAAGAGCTAAAACTCTTCCATGATATTTAAAACCAGATCGATCAAAGGCAATTTTTTTTATGCCAAGCTCTTGGGCTTTTAATGAGAATAACTTACCGACCTCAGCTGCAGTTTCACAGTTACCGGTGTATTTCACTTTATCTCGGATATCTTTAGATTGGGAAGATACAGAGGTGATTACACGGTCATCCTTATCAACCAAATAGGCATAAATATGCTTTGGTGTTTTATGTATCATCAGTCTTTCAACCTTTTGAATTCTAATTCGACTTCTCGTCTTTTTTGATCGTCTAATTCTGGAAATTTTTTTACTCATTAGTTTTTCTTAGCTTCTTTTAAAACTATCCTTTCATTTGTAAAACGAATGCCTTTCCCTTTATAAGGCTCAGGTGGTCTAAACTTTCTTATATTGGCAGCTACTTGTCCAACTTTTTGCTTATCAATGCCTTTAATTAATAATTCAGTTTGGCTTGGCGTTTCAATGGTGATTCCTTCAGGAATATCAAATTCGACTGGATGAGAAAAACCTAGTGTTAAATTAAGCTTGTTTCCTTGTGCTTGAGCTCTGTATCCAACCCCAACAAGAGTCATGCTTTTTTGGAATCCACTTGAAACTCCTTCAATCACATTGCTTACAAGAGCCCTGAATGTACCTGACAAAGCTTTTGCTTCAACTGATTCATCTTTAGCTTTGACAAATAAAGATGATTCATCTTGAATGATATCAATTAAAGGATGGATTTCGAGTACGAGCTCTCCTAATTTTCCCTTAGCAGATAACACTCCCTCAGATATCGTAACTGAAGTATCTTTGTTAAACTCAACTGGTCTTTTTGCTAACCTTGACATCTTAGTTTCCTATGAAATTACGCACAAAACTTCTCCACCAATTCCTTTCTGTCTGGCTTCCCTGTCTGTCATCAAGCCCTGCGATGTTGAGACAATAGCGCATCCTAGACCACCAAGAATATTCGGCAGATCATTTTTTGGTTTATATGCTCTGAGACCAGGTCTGCTCACTCTATCAATAAAGTCAATAACTGGCTTTCCTTCAAAATATTTAAGCTCGATAGCAATCATTTTCTTTGTTCCTTCGCCCTTGCTATCAATACTTTTAATATAACCTTCGCTCAAAAGCACTTCTGAAATTGAAGCCTTCAGTTTTGAATACGGTATTTCAACATTAAACTTTCTTGCTGATTGTGCATTTCTAATTCTTGTTAACATATCAGCAACTGGATCATTAAATGACATAAAAACTCCTTACCAACTGGCCTTAGACAAACCAGGAAGATCACCTCTCATAGTTGCTTCTCTTAACTTAGTTCTTGCAAGACCAAATTTTCTATAAACACCTCGAGAACGACCCGTCAAGGCACAACGATTTCTTCCTCTACTTGGACTAGAGTCTCTAGGTAGGGTTTGTAATTTCATTTGCGCGTCATATTTTTCCTCAGAGCTAGTCTTTGGACTGCTTATAATCTCTTTGAGCAATGCTCTTTTGTCTTTATATTTTTCTACAAGCTTTGCGCGCTTAATTTCTCTGTTAATCATTGATTTTTTTGCCATAGTTCTTAACCCCTCAGTGGGAGACCGAATTCCTCAAGTAGCGCTCTGGCTTCTTTGTCAGTCTTTGCTGTAGTTGTAATTGCGATATCGAGACCTCTGATCGAATCAATTTGATCATAATCTATCTCTGGAAAAACTATTTGCTCTCTAATGCCTAGATTGTAGTTACCGCTTCCATCAAAACTTTTTGCATTTAAGCCTCTAAAGTCTCTCACCCTAGGAAGAGCAATAGAGACTAAGCGGTCTAGAAATTCATACATTTTATTTCTTCTCAGCGTCACTTTGCATCCGATTGGAAATCCTTCTCTAAGTTTAAAACTAGCAACAGAAACTCTCGCATTACATACAACCGGCTGCTGACCTGAAATTTTTCTCAAATCTTCAACTGCTTTTTCAATGACTTTCTTATCCGTTACAGCCTCACCTAAGCCCATGTTGATCGTAATCTTAGTAATCTTAGGGATAGCCATATCATTAGCAATGCCAAGCTTTTCTCTCAGTGCAGGCTTGATTGTATCTAGATAAATTTTTGCTAAACGCGCCATATTATGACTCCAATACCTCTCCATTAGATTTAAAGAAGCGAACTTTTCTTCCATCTTCTAATTTTTTAATTCCAATCCTATCGCCCTTATTTGTTGCAGGATTTAATACCATTAGGTTTGAGATATTAATCGGCTTTTCAATATCTACAATACCACCGGCAATTCCTAAGTTAGGATTTGGCCTTTGATGTTTCTTGGCAATATTAATACCCTCAACAACTGCCTTGCCATTATAAATACTCGTTACTGTGCCTTGCTTATCTTTATCTTTGCCAGCAATGACAACAACAGTATCTCCTTGTTTAATCTTGTTCATCTTTTAAATAACCTCGGGCGCAAGTGAGATAATTTTCATAAATTTATTGTTTCTAAGTTCTCTGGTTACCGGGCCAAAAATTCTCGTTCCGATTGGCTGTAGTTGAGCATTTAATAATACTGCTGCATTACCATCAAATCTTATGAGTGACCCATCAGCTCGTCTAACACCTTTCACAGTCCTTACTATTACTGCGTTATAAACTTCACCTTTTTTCACCTTGCCTCTTGGAATAGCATCCTTAACGCTGACTTTAATGACATCGCCAATTGAAGCATAGCGTCGTTTTGACCCACCAAGGACTTTAATACACATGACCTCTCTAGCTCCGCTATTATCGGCCGCGCTTAATCTTGATTGCATTTGTATCATTTTAGTTTTCTTCCTCTGAGCCTTTAGTAATCATTACAAGCTCCCAAGTTTTATTCTTAGATTTTGGAGTGCAGGATTGAATGATTACTTCATCATTCAATTTGCATCTATTGCTTTCATCGTGAATTAAATACTTTGAACTTTTGATAATAGTCTTACCAAGAGTTGAATGTGGTACTTTTCTCTCCACGACTACTCTGGCAGTTTTATCTTTTGCTTCAGATATAACTCTAGCGCTAATGGTTCTAACTATTTTTGCATTAATTGAGCTCATAATTCTTATCTCAACCCCTTTCAACTTGGCTAATTACGGTTTTGACCCTAGCAATATTTTTTTTCACAGACTTAACTTCGTGAGGCTTCACAATTTCACCTGTAGATTTTTTTATATTCATCTCAAATAACTCTTTATTTAGCTTAAATAGCTCATCGCTCAGTTCATTTAATTTCATTGCACGTAATTTTTGTATTTCCATCACGCTACCTGCCTGCTAGTTACAAATGTAGTTGTAATAGGTAGTTTCGCTGCCGCAAGTTTAAATGCTTCTCTTGCCACCTCTTCTTCAACTCCTGCCATTTCATAAAGTACTTTTCCAGGCTGAATTTGAGCGACCCAGTATTCAACATTACCCTTACCTTTACCCTGCCTTACTTCAAGTGGTTTTTTGGTAATAGGCTTATCAGGAAATACTCGAATCCAAATTTTTCCACCTCGCTTGATGGCTCTAGTCATTGCACGTCTAGCTGCCTCTATTTGTCTTGCGGTAAGGCGTCCACGACCAACGGCCTTAAGACCAAATTCACCAAAGCTCACCTGACTTCCTCTTTGGGCAAGACCACGGTTGCGTCCCTTAAATTGCTTTCGAAATTTTGTTCTCTTTGGTTGTAACATTATTTATATTCCTATACTAAGCTCATTGCCTAATCTTCCTTTTCAGAAGCAGTTTTATTTTCTTTGTCAAAAACTTCTCCTTTGGATATCCAAACTTTTATTCCAATAATTCCATAGGTAGTCTTTGCTTCTGCCACACCGTAATCAATGTCAGCTCTAAAAGTATGAAGTGGTACTCTTCCTTCTCTATACCATTCAGATCGCGCAATTTCAGCTCCATTCAATCGACCACTAACTTTAACCTTTATACCCTCAGCTCCAAGTCTCATTGTATTGGTAACAGCTCTCTTCATTGCTCTTCTAAACATAATGCGTCTCTCGAGCTGCTGAGCAATACCATCAGCAACCAAATGTGCATCAAGCTCAGGCTTTCTGATTTCAGCAATATTAAGTCTTACATCCTGTAATTTCATCTCAAGAATATTGGCAACTTTTAGACGAAGACTCTCAATATCCTCGCCCTTTCTACCAATGACCACACCAGGTCTAGCTGTATGAATCGTAATTATAGCTTTGGTAGCAGGTCGCTCTATTTGTATCTTACTCACAGATGCATCTTTAAGCTTCTCTCTAAGAAAAACTCTTACAGCATGGTCTTGCATAATGAAGGTTGCGTAGTCCTTCGAGGATGCATACCAAGTAGAGTTCCAATCTTTGGTGATGCCTAAACGAATTCCATTTGGATGTACCTTTTGTCCCATATTATGTCTCTTTATTTGTATCAACAACGACTTTAATGTGGCTGTTTCTCTTTAAAATTCTATCCCCTCTACCCTTTGCTCGCGCTTTAAACCTTTTGTAAGTTGGTGCAGTGGATACGATAACCTCAGAAACCTTTAATTCATCAATATCTAAGCCATTATTATTTTCAGCATTTGCAATTGCAGACTCTAAAACTTTTTTTAATAACCGAGCTGCCTTCTTATTGCTAAATTCAAGCAAATCAATAGCAAAAGTGACGTCCTTTCCTCTAATTTGATTAGCGACCAATCTGCACTTCTGTGGCGAGATTCTTGCGTATCTATGTGAAGCTTTAGTTGCCATAACTACCTACTTAGTTTTCCTGTCACCGGAGTGACCTTTAAAAGTTCTTGTTACTGCAAATTCACCAAGCTTATGTCCAACCATATTTTCACTAACCAAGATCGGAACATGTTGACGTCCATTATGAACAGAGATTGTTAACCCAACCATATTTGGAAGTATCATTGATCTTCTGGACCAAGTTTTAATCGGCTTTCTATTATTTTCAGCAACAGCTTTATCAATTTTTTGAGAAAGATGTTTATCAACAAATGGTCCTTTTTTTACTGATCTCGGCATAATATAAATTCCTAACTATTTACCTTTTCTTCCTCTGACAATCATCGTGTCAGTTCTCTTGTTTGATCTTGTTTTATAGCCTTTCGTAGGCCTTCCCCAAGGGGTCACCGGATGTCGCCCACCTGAAGTCTTACCTTCACCGCCACCATGTGGGTGATCAACAGGGTTCATAGCAACACCTCTGACAGTTGGACGAACACCTCTCCATCTTTTTGCACCCGCTTTACCAAGCTTCACAAGGTTATGGTCAGAGTTACTAACCTCACCGACAACTGCTTTACAATTCTGAAGAACCTTTCTCATTTCTCCAGATTTAAGTCTTAAAGTTACATAGCCGCTCTCACGTGCGACGATTTGTGCTGAGGTACCTGCACTTCTACACATTTGTGCGCCCTTCTCAGGTTTAAGCTCTATACAATGCACAATAGTACCCACAGGAATATTTTTTAAGGGTAACGAATTACCTACAGAAATAGGGGCAGATACACCAGACTGTACTTGATCATCAACTTTAAGACCTTTAGGTGCAATTATGTAACGTCTTTCCCCGTCACTGTATAACACAAGTGCAATTTCTGCTGTTCTATTTGGATCGTACTCGATCCTTTCGACTTTAGCACTAATACCATCTTTATTTCTCTTAAAGTCTATTACCCTATATAGCTGTTTATGGCCACCGCCTTGATGTCTAACAGTGATCCTTCCATAGTTATTTCTTCCGCCATTTTTAGGCTTAGGTGTTGTCAGTGGTTTGTAAGGACCTTCGCTCGAAAGATGTTTACGAACGTTTTTAACGACGAATCTTTTTCCGGCTGAAGTGGGTTTTTGTTTTTGCATTGTCATAATTTTCTGCCCTATTCAGTAGCACTAAATTGACTAATATCGGTACCTGGAGAAAATTTAACAAAAGCTTTTTTCCATGACTTTTGTCTTCCTGAAGTTTGACCGTGCCTTTTAATTTTTCCCTGAACATTAGCTGTTCGCACACTTAATGGTTGAACACCCATAAATTTGTTAATCTCGTTTTTGATTTGAAGCTTAGTTGCCTCTTTTCTTACTTTTAATATGATGGCGTTTGATGACTCAAAATTCATATTAGATTTCTCAGAAATGACAACGCCCAAAACAACATTTTTATGAGTACTCATGACAAACGCTCCTCAATGATTTTAAGCGCACTGGAGGTAACAATTACATTTTCAAATTCTATCAGCGAGATTGGATTAATTTGACTAGTTAAACAAACTTCAAAACTATGAAGGTTGCGTGCTGAAAGCCATAGATTTTCATCAAATGACTCAACAATAACAAGAGCATTTGAAATGCCGATAGATTTAACTTTCTCAACAAAATTCTTTGTTTTTGGAGTGTCTAACTGAAATTCATCAACTATAACTAACCTTTCTTGCCTATACAGTTCTGAAAAGATTGATCTCATAGCAGCCAGATACATTTTTTTATTAATTTTTTTAGAGTGATCTCGTGGTTGAGCAGCAAATGCCCTACCGCCACCAACCCATATGTTTGATCTTGTAGTTCCAGCTCTTGCTCTGCCTGTACCTTTTTGTTTCCAGGGTTTCTTCCCACCGCCTGAAACCGCAGATCTATTTTTTTGCGCTTTTGTTCCAGCACGTCTATTAGAGAATTCAGATACGATAACCTGATGAACGAGAGATTCATTATAATCTACAGCAAAAGCCTTATCGGTAACTTCAATCTCTTTGGCTGTATTTGATTTAATAATCATTAAGATTTCCTTTTAACAGATGGAGTAATAATTACTTCTGTTCCAGGGGCGCCAGGAACTGAACCTTTAACTAATAAAAGGTTTTTTTCTAAATCAATTTTGTGAACCTCAAGATTGGGAGATGTTCTATTAACATTACCCATATGACCTGACATTTTTTTTCCTTTAAAAACTCTTCCAGGTGTCTGGTTTTGCCCGATTGAACCAGGAACTCTATGACTTACTGAGTTACCATGTGTTGCATCTTGCATCCTAAAATTATGCCTTTTTACAGTACCTGCAAATCCTTTACCCCTAGTTTTTCCAGAAACATCAACAGCAGTTATAGATTCAAAGAGGGACAGATTAATTTCATCGCCAAGATTGAGCTCTGCAAGGCTTTCTACTCTAAACTCATGCATCGATGAACAAGATTGAAGGTTTGCTTTGGTGATATGTCCTGAGATAGATTTATTGAGATTTTTCGCTTTACCAGATTCATAACTAACCTGAACAGCATTATAGCCATCGGTTTCATCAGTTCTAAGTTGAGTGATTTTATTTGGGATCACGTGCAAAACTGTAACAGGAACAGATATGCCGTCTTCTAAGAAAACTCTCGTCATACCGCATTTGCGGCCAACTAATCCTAAGCTCATTTTTATCCTCTATTTATCCGCGCTTACTTCGTTGGGTAAGAGCTTCAGCCCTTTATTTATAAAAAGGCAACTTAATATCACATCTGAATACTCAGAAAGTGGCACAGTTTATCAATTAAACTGTAATAATCAAACTAATTTAATTTAATTTGAGCGTCTACACCTGCAGGCAACTCAAGCTTCATAAGAGCATCAACCGTTTTATCGGTCGGTTCTACAATGTCCATTAACCTCTTATGTGTAAGTATTTCATACTGATCTCTAGCATCTTTATCAACATGTGGAGAAATTAGTACAGTAAATCTCTCAGTTTTTGTAGGTAGTGGGATAGGACCTCTAACAGTTGCACCTGTTCTTTTAGCTGTATCAACAATTTCCTTAGCCGATTTATCAATCAAACCATGATCAAATGCTTTCAGTCTTATTCTAATTTTTTGATTATCTGCCATGTTTTCCCGCTTACTCTATAATTTTTGAGACCACACCTGCGCCCACGGTTCTACCGCCTTCACGGATAGCAAAACGTAAACCGTCTTCCATTGCGATCGGTGCAATCAACTCTACCTTCATTTTTATGTTATCGCCTGGCATTACCATCTCGGTTCCTTCAGGCAGTTCACAAGCTCCAGTCACATCAGTTGTTCTAAAGTAAAACTGGGGTCTGTATCCTTTAAAGAATGGCGTATGTCTTCCACCTTCTTCTTTGGTTAGGATGTATATCTCGGCTTCGAACGTAGTATGCGGCTTAATGGATCCTGGTTTTGCCAAGACCTGGCCACGCTCGATGTCTTCACGCTTTGTTCCTCTTAATAGGATACCAACGTTATCTCCGGCTTGACCTTGATCAAGTAATTTACGGAACATCTCAACGCCTGTACAAGTTGTTTTTTCTGTCGCTTTAATACCTACGATCTCGATTTCTTCACCTACTTTGACGATTCCTCTTTCGACACGTCCGGTTGCTACAGTACCACGACCAGAGATTGAGAAGACGTCCTCAACAGGCATCAGAAAGTCACCGTCAACGGGTCTTTCTGGTAAAGGTACGTAATCATCTATTGCAGCCACAAGCTTCTCGATGGCAGGTACACCGATATCAGATGTATCGCCTTCGAGTGCTTTAAGTGCACTGCCTGTAACGATAGGTGTATCGTCTCCTGGGAACTCATAGCTTGATAATAAGTCACGCACTTCCATCTCAACAAGATCAAGAAGTTCGGCATCATCAACCATATCGGCTTTGTTTAGAAAAACAACGATATAAGGAACACCGACCTGCCTTGCAAGCAAGATGTGCTCTCGTGTTTGAGGCATGGGTCCGTCTGCAGCTGATACTACAAGGATAGCACCATCCATTTGTGCAGCACCGGTAATCATATTCTTCACATAGTCAGCGTGTCCTGGGCAGTCAACGTGAGCATAGTGACGCTTCTCACTCTCATACTCCACGTGAGCTGTTGCTATGGTAATACCACGTGCACGCTCTTCAGGGGCTTTGTCGATGTTGGCAAAGTCAACAGCCTCACCACCGTACTTATCAGCCATACATTTTGTTAAAGCCGCAGTTAAGGTAGTTTTACCATGGTCGACGTGACCGATAGTACCCACATTTACGTGAGGCTTATTACGTTCAAATTTTGCTTTTGCCATTTTATTGACTCCTTCTTAAGCTCTAGACTCAATTACTTCTTGAGCAACATTATTTGGAACAATCGAATAGTGACTAAATTCCATCGTGTAAGCTGCTCTTCCTTGGCTCATAGAGCGTACATCAGTTGCATAACCAAACATTTCTGATAGCGGAACTTCTGCTCGGACGATTTTGCCTAGTGGCGCATCCTCAAGGCCTTGCAAAACACCTCTTCTTCTATTGAGGTCGCCATTAATATCACCCATATAGTCTTCAGGGGTTGACACCTCAACTTTCATAATAGGCTCAAGCAATACAGGTTTAGCTTTTTTGGCCCCTTCTTTAAAGGCCATAGATCCTGCAATCTTAAATGCTATTTCGCTTGAGTCTACATCATGGTAAGAGCCGTCATATAAGGTGACTTTGCAATCAACTACCGGATAGCCAGCAATCACCCCATTTGCCATTTGCTCTTGAATTCCTTTATCGACTGCAGGTATGTATTCACGGGGCACGACCCCCCCAACAATACCGTTAACAAATTGATAACCTGAGCCCGGTTCGAGGGGTTCAATTTTTATATTGACGTGTCCATACTGACCGCGGCCACCACTTTGTCTGACAAACTTACCTTCTTGCTCTACTGTGGCTTGTATAGTTTCACGGTAGGCTACCTGAGGTTTACCCACATTGGCCTCGACTTTAAATTCTCTCTTCATCCTATCTACGATAATCTCTAAATGAAGTTCGCCCATGCCAGAGATAATGGTTTGGTTTGATTCTGGGTCGGTATGTACTCTAAATGATGGGTCCTCTTTAGCCAGCTTACCAAGAGCTATTCCCATTTTTTCTTGGTCGGGTTTGGTCTTAGGCTCAACAGCAACTGAAATGACCGGCTCTGGAAACTCCATTCTCTCAAGAGTTATGATCTCTTTTAAGTCACACAGCGTATCACCCGTAGTTGCATCTTTCAGCCCAACTGCCGCTGCAATATCACCGGCAAGAACCTCTTTTATTTCCTCTCGATCATTGGCATGCATTTGTAAAAGTCTACCAATTCTCTCCTTATTGCCTTTAACAGGATTATATATTGTATCTCCAGATTTCAAAGTACCGGAGTAGACCCTAAAGAATGTTAAATTACCTACAAAAGGATCGTTTGCAATTTTAAACGCTAGAGCTGCAAATGGTGCTTTGTCCTCTGGCCCACGAGCACCTTCAGACTCGTCCTCTAATATACCTTTTATAGCAGGCACGTCAGTCGGTGCCGGCATGAACAAAATCACTGCATCTAACATCGCCTGAACACCTTTATTTTTAAAGGCTGATCCACAAATCACTGGCGTAATCTCTCCATCAATACAGCGTTTCCTGATTGCTTTTATTATTTCAGTTTCATCTAAAGAGCCATTTTCTAAATACTTATCTAATAGAGCTTCGTCAGTCTCTGCTGCCGCCTCTAATAATTTTTCTCTGTACTCATCTGCCTTTGATTGAAGGGCACTTGGAATATCAACATACTCAAAATTTACACCTTGTGTTGAATCATCCCATTGGATAAATTTCATTTTGATAAGATCAATTACACCCTTGAAATTTTCCTCAGCACCGACAGGTATTTGAAGGGCAACCGGATTTCCTTTCAAACGAGTTTCAATCTGACCAAGGACCCTAAAAAAGTCTGCCCCAGCTCTGTCCATTTTATTTACGAATGCCATTCTTGGAACATGGTATTTGTTAGCTTGTCTCCAGACTGTTTCAGATTGTGGCTCAACGCCTCCAACTGCACAAAAAACAGCTACGGCACCATCTAGAACTCTAAGACTTCTCTCAACTTCAATCGTAAAATCAACGTGCCCAGGTGTATCGATAATATTTATGCGATGCTCATCGAAGCTTTGATCCATTCCCTTCCAAAAGCAAGTTGTCGCTGCGGAAGTAATTGTAATTCCTCTCTCCTGCTCTTGCTCCATCCAGTCCATGACTGCAGCACCATCATGCACCTCACCAATTTTATGTGATACACCAGTGTAAAAGAGCACTCTCTCTGTCGTGGTAGTTTTGCCGGCATCGATATGAGCCATGATACCAATATTTCTGTAACGATCGATAGGAGTAGTTCTTGCCAAAATATCCTCTCAAATTACCAACGGAAATGTGCAAATGCTTTATTTGCTTCAGCCATTTTATGAACTTCTTCGCGTTTTTTGACTGCGGATCCCCTATTTTCTGATGCATCCATTAACTCACCAGCGACTCTTTGCGCCATGGTTTTTTCGTTTCTTTTTCTAGCTGAATCAATAACCCATCTCATTGCAAGGGTTTCTCTACGTACTGACCTAACTTCAACTGGAACCTGATAAGTTGCACCACCGACTCTTCGAGCTTTGACCTCAACAGATGGCTTTACGTTGTCAAGTGCAGTAGTTAAAACTGAAATAGCTTCCTGATCATCTTTCCCTGAGCGACTACTAATAATATCTATAGCGCCATAGATAATTCTTTCGGCAACAGATTTCTTACCGCTCATCATGGTCATATTGATAAATTTTGACAAAAGAATGCTATCAAACTTTGGATCTGGAAGGATATCTCTTTTTGGTGCTCTGTTTCTTCTTGACATTATTTAGCCTTAGGTTTTTTTGCTCCATATTTAGAGCGACCTTGTTTTCTATCAGCTACACCCGAACAATCTAGCGTTCCTCTTACTGTATGGTATCGAACACCAGGTAAATCTTTTACCCTCCCTCCTCTAATAAGAACAACAGAGTGCTCTTGAAGGTTATGACCCTCTCCACCAATATAGCTTGTAACCTCAAATCCATTGGTGAGCCTGACTCTTGCTACCTTTCTCATAGCAGAATTTGGCTTTTTTGGTGTAGTTGTATATACGCGAGTACATACGCCTCGTTTCTGCGGTGAAGATTCGAGCGCGGGCACGGTTGTTTTCACAACTTTTGTCCTGCGCGGTTTTCTAATTAATTGATTAACTGTGGCCATAATTTAAATCTTGAAAGCGTTGAATTGTATTGTTTTCGTATACATACTGTCAACTTAATTAAGCATTATTTTCAGTGGTCTCTTCAATAATCCCAGAGGACTCAGAAGCATTTTTCTTTTCATCGAGCTCATTTAGCTTTTTAAATAAAATATCATCAGTAGTTTCCTCTTCTTTCTCAATTCCAAAGCCTGTGCCCGCTGGGATAAGCCTGCCTACAACAACATTTTCTTTTAGACCTCTTAGATAGTCACGAGTTCCTCTCACTGCAGCCTCAGTTAAAACCCGAGTCGTCTCCTGGAATGAAGCAGCAGATATAAAGGAATCAGTTGCAAGCGAAGCCTTCGTTATTCCCAATAAAATAGGAATAAATTCTGCAGGTTTTTTTCCAAGACTGATAAGTTCATCGTTTTTATTCAATACTGTTGACTTCTCTAATTGTTCGCCCGCAATGAAGTTTGAGTCACCAGAAGAGGTAATAATTACTTTGCGAAGCATTTGTCTCATGATTGTCTCAATATGCTTATCATCAATTTTTACACCTTGAAGCCTATAAACATCTTGAATTTCTTTAACAGTATATGCAGCTAACTCAGGAACGCCCTGTAAAGCTAGAATATCGTGAGGGTTGAGTTCTCCATCAGAAATTATCTCGCCCATTTCTACTGTTTCACCCTCAAAAACATTCAATGTTCTCCATTTCGGAATGAGAGTTTCATTAGATTCTCCATCAGCGCCAATGATGATTAATCTTCTTTTACCTTTGGTTTCTTTTCCAAAACTAATTGTTCCCGATGATTCAGCAAGAATTGCATGTTCTTTGGGTACCCTAGCTTCAAACAAATCTGCAACCCTAGGCAATCCACCGGTTATGTCTCTTGTCTTTGATGACTCTTGGGGAAGTCTTGCTAGTACATCTCCAACCACAACCTTATCACCATTGCTCATACTAATAATGGCTCCATGTGGAAGCTCATAAATAGCTGGTATATCAGTGTTTGTGAAATTTATTGCTTTTCCTCGTCCATTTACTAATTTAATAATTGGTCTAGTTCCGGAGTCTAAACTTGAGCCAGTGTTATCTAGCACTACAGTATTTGATAGACCAGTAAATTCATCAATCTGAGTTGTAACCGTGACTCCATCAATAAAGTTCTCAAATTCTATGTAACCGCCAACTTCAGTAATTATAGGATGCGTATGAGGATCCCAGGTTGCCACCATAGTTCCAGCATCAACCTTTTGTCCATCTTTAACGCTTAATACCGCGCCATAAGGCAATTTATACCTCTCTCTTTCACGGCCATCAGCATCAAGGATGGTCACCTCACTTGTTCTAGAGGTAATAATCTCACTCTTGTTTTCAGCATGCTTAACAGTTTTAACTTTATGAAGTTTAACTTCACCTGTTGTTTTAACTGTTACATTATTAACTGATGCTGACCTTGAAGCTGCACCACCAATATGGAATGTTCTCATAGTCAGCTGTGTTCCTGGCTCTCCGATAGATTGTGCTGCAATCACACCCACTGCCTCACCTTGGCTCACTAAGTGACCTCTTCCTAGGTCTCTTCCATAACAACTTGAGCATACTCCTTGCCTGTTTGCACAGGTGATTACTGATCTTACAACGACCTGATCAACTGAATTTTCCTCAAGTATATCTACAGAACTTTCATCCATAAGATGGCCAGAAGTAAAAATTACTTCTCCTGTGGATGGCGAAATCACATCATCCAGCAAGACTCTACCCAGTACTCTCTCTTTTAATGGAATGACGACATCTCCGCCCTCCACAAGAGGATTAAGCGTTAAACCATCTGTGGTTCCGCAGTCCTCACCCTTTACAACTAAATCTTGAGCGACATCGACTAACCTTCTCGTTAAATAACCTGAGTTAGCTGTTTTAAGCGCAGTATCCGCAAGACCCTTTCTTGCTCCATGGGTGGAGATAAAATACTGAAGCACATTAAGTCCCTCTTTAAAGTTTGCTGTAATTGGGGTTTCAATAATTGAGCCATCAGGCTTTGCCATCAACCCTCTCATTCCAGCAAGCTGCCTTATCTGGGCTGCAGATCCTCTAGCGCCGGAGTCTGCCATCATAAAAATTGAGTTAAATGATTCTTGCTCAACCTTTTTACCAGATGCGTCGGTTACCGTCTCGACACCTAGTTTTTCCATCATAGTAGATGCAACTTTTTCATTGGTTCTTGACCAAATATCTACAACCTTATTGTATCTTTCACCTGTAGTAACGAGACCAGATGCATATTGTTTTTGAATCTCTTTAACTTCCTTTTCGGCCTCTGCAATAATCTTAGCTTTTTCCTCGGGTATCATCATGTCATCTACACCGAAGGATACTGACGCCGTTGTAGCATACTTAAATCCTGTATACATAAGTTGATCGGCAAAAATAACTGTTTCTTTAATACCAAGCTTTCTGTATGAAGTATTAATCACATTAGAAATATTTTTTTTATTCATCGTTCGATTAATTAAATCAAAAGATAGGCCCTTGGGGAGAATCTCGCAAAGAATAGCTCTACCGACGGTAGTAGTAATCAAGCCTTTATCTCTATCAAGATCTCGATCTTTAAATCTCACTTTAATTTCAGCATGAAGATCGACAACATTTTCTGCGTAGGCACGTTGGACCTCTGTGATATCAGCAAAAAATCTACCTGCTCCTTTAGCATTAACCATAGATTTAGTCATGTAATACAATCCAAGTACAACATCTTGGGAAGGCACAATGATTGGTTCGCCATTTGCAGGAGCTAGAATATTATTGCTAGACATCATAAGCCCTCTTGCTTCTAGCTGAGCTTCAAAGCTAAGTGGCACGTGAACTGCCATCTGATCTCCATCAAAGTCAGCATTAAAAGCAGCACATACTAGCGGATGAAGCTGAATAGCTTTACCTTCTACCAAGATTGGCTCAAACGCCTGAATACCTAATCTATGAAGCGTTGGAGCTCTGTTTAATAACACGGGATGCTCCCTAATAACCTCTGCCAGAATATCCCAAATTTCGGGACCTTCTCTCTCAACTAATCTTTTTGCCGCCTTAATTGTTGATGCATCCCCTCGAAGCTGAAGTTTTGAGAATATATATGGCTTAAATAACTCAAGTGCTAACTTTTTAGGGAGACCGCATTGATGGAGCTTAAGAGTAGGACCAACGACAATCACAGATCGACCGGAGTAGTCTACCCTTTTGCCTAAAAGATTCTGTCTAAATCTACCTTGCTTACCTTTGATCATATCAGCAAGTGACTTTAGAGGTCTCTTGTTAGATCCAGTGATTGCTCGCCCTCTTCTGCCATTGTCTAATAAAGCATCAACAGACTCTTGAAGCATTCTCTTTTCATTTCTAACAATAATGTCTGGAGCATTAAGCTCTAATAATCTTTTAAGCCTATTATTTCTATTAATCACTCTCCTGTAGAGATCATTAAGATCAGAAGTAGCAAATCTTCCGCCGTCCAAAGGAACCAAAGGTCTGAGATCTGGTGGCAGAACTGGCAACATGGTCAGGATCATCCACTCAGGTTTGTTTCTAGAGTCATTAAGTGATTCTATTAACTTGAGCCTCTTGCTTAACCTTTTAATCTTTGTCTCAGATCCCGAGGATCCTATCTCATCTCTGACTTTATTAATCTCAGAGATTAAATCCATCGATTTTAAAAGATCATGAATGGCCTCAGCGCCCATGCGGGCATCAAAATCATCGCCATACGTCTCCATTGCTTCCAAGTATTGCTCATCAGAGAGAATTTGACCTTTCTCTAATGGTGTCATCCCTGGATCAATAACTATTAGCGCTTCATAATAAAGAACTCTCTCTATTTCTTTTAGAGTCATATCCATGAGCAAACCTATTCTTGAAGGCAATGATTTAAGGAACCAAATGTGTGCGACAGGAGTAGCTAACTCAATATGGCCCATTCTTTCTCTGCGCACCTTCGATAAAGTGACTTCAACGCCGCATTTTTCACAAACAACTCCTCTGTGCTTGAGCCTTTTGTACTTACCACATAAACACTCATAATCTTTAACAGGTCCAAAAATCTTTGCACAAAACAGTCCGTCCCTTTCTGGCTTAAAAGTCCTGTAGTTGATCGTTTCAGGCTTTTTAACCTCACCATATGACCATGATCTAATCATTTCTGGAGAAGCTAAACCAATTTTAATTGCATTAAAATCAGTCGGCCTGGCTTGGGGTTTAAATAAATTAAGTAAATCTTTCATTGGGTATTTCCTAAATTGATTAACCTTCATCCAGGTCAATATTGATTCCTAACGCTCTAATTTCTTTTGAGAGTACGTTGAATGATTCTGGAATGCCACTTGTGACTTCATGAGAACCATCGACAATCGCCTTATACATCCTTGTCCTTCCTGCAACATCATCAGACTTCACTGTCAGCATTTCTTGTAAAGTATGTGAGGCTCCATATGCTTCTAGAGCCCAAACCTCCATCTCACCAAATCTTTGCCCACCAAACTGTGCCTTTCCTCCCAATGGTTGTTGAGTAACAAGACTGTAAGGTCCTGTTGAACGTGCATGCATCTTATCATCCACAAGGTGATTAAGTTTAAGCATGTACATATAACCAACAGTCACAGGTCGTGTGAATTTTTGACCTGTTCTGCCATCAAAAAGTACCGCTTGTCCTGAAAGTGGGAGCCCTGCTAGCTCTAGCATCTCCTTTATCTCAGATTCCTTAGCACCATCAAAGACGGGCGTTGCCATTGGCAATCCATCAGATAAATTTCCAGCTAATTCTCTCAAATCTTTTTTTGTAAATGATTCTGTATCTACCTTCTGAACTCCACCGAGGCTATATGCTTTCTTTAAGAAAGTTGCAAGCTTCTTATCGTCACCTTCTCTATTTAATTCTTGAATTTTTAAGCCTAGTGCTTTTGCGGCCCAGCCAAGGTGAGTCTCAAGGACCTGGCCTACATTCATCCTAGAAGGAACTCCCAGAGGATTTAGAACTATATCAATGGGTGTACCATCAGACATATAAGGCATATCTTCCTCAGGCACAATCATAGAAATTACACCTTTGTTCCCATGTCTCCCTGCCATCTTATCCCCAGGCTGCATTCTTCTTTTTACAGCAAGATAGACCTTAATCATTTTGAGTACACCAGGAGCGAGATCATCTCCAGAGATTATTTTCTTCTCTTCCTCCTTAAAGCGTTCCTCAAAAAACTTTTCAAGGGCCTTGAGTTGCTTGTTTAGTTTTTCTAGGGAATCACTGCTTGAATTATCTTTTAGCTTAATCTTTAACCACTCATTCTGGTCGATTGATTCTAGATCTTCTTTTGTAATTTTTGATCCATCTTTTAAGTGTTTATTTTTACCAGAAGTATTTTGTCCGATTAAAAGTTTTTCTGCTCGAGCAAAAATATCACCAGTCATAATTCGCTTTTGATCGTTTAAATCTTTCTTCACTGCTTCAAGTTGAGCTGATTCAATCTCAAGTGCACGGTCATCCTTTTCTACACCATCTCTCGTGAATACCCTGACATCAATAACCGTTCCATCCATGCCTGAGGGGACTCTTAGAGATGTATCTTTGACGTCAGAAGCTTTTTCTCCAAAGATTGCTCTCAAAAGTTTTTCTTCTGGTGACAGCTGACTTTCTCCTTTAGGAGTCACCTTACCAACAAGAATATCTCCAGCCTGCACTTTGGCACCAATAAATGCAATTCCAGACTCATCTAATTTGCTCAAAGCAGATTCATTAACATTTGGAATATCAGGAGAAATCTCTTCCACACCAAGTTTGGTATCTCTCGCGATACAAGTAAGCTCCTCAATATGAATCGAGGTAAATCTATCTTCTTTAACAACTCTCTCAGAGATTAAAATTGAATCTTCAAAGTTGTATCCATTCCATGGCATAAAAGCTACTAGCATATTTTGACCGAGAGCTAATTCGCCTAACGAAGTTGAAGCACCGTCTGCTAATACATCGCCGGTATTAATCTTATCGCCTTGCTTTACAAGGGGGCGCTGATTGATACAAGTATTTTGATTTGATCTCATATACTTTGTTAAGTTATAAATATCGACACCTGACTCTCCAGCAATGGTATCACTATCATTCACCTTTATTACTATTCTTGAGGAATCAACAATGTCTACTATTCCGCCCCTTTTTGCTCTGACAAGAGTACCTGAATCCCTTGCAACAGCTCTCTCCATACCAGTCCCAACAAGTGGTGCTTGTGCCTTGAGCGTGGGCACTGCTTGTCGCTGCATATTTGATCCCATAAGTGCCCTGTTAGCATCATCATGCTCAAGAAAAGGGATTAAAGCAGCCGCTACAGATACAGTTTGGGTTGGAGAGATATCCATATACTGGACATCATCGGGTGTTACTAACGTGAATTCATTCAAATGTCTTGCAGAAACCAACTCATCAATTAATTTACCGCTCGTATTAATTGTCGCATTTGCCTGAGCAATTACATACTGACCTTCCTCTATGGCAGAAAGATAAACAATTTCTTTTGTTACTTTGCCATTATTAACTTTAAGATAAGGAGTCTCTAAGAAACCAAAGCGATTAGTTCTTGCATAGACAGCTAATGAATTTATTAGTCCAATATTTGGACCTTCAGGAGTTTCAATCGGACATACCCTACCGTAATGTGTAGGATGCACGTCCCTTACCTCAAAACCAGCACGCTCTCTTGTTAAACCACCAGGACCAAGTGCAGATACCCTTCTCTTATGTGTGACCTCAGAAAGTGGATTATTCTGATCCATAAATTGAGACAATTGACTAGACCCAAAAAATTCTTTAATCGCAGCCGAAACTGGTTTTGCATTTATCATTTCCTGAGGCATTAATCCCTCAGATTCAGCTAATGTTAATCTTTCTTTTACAGCTCTCTCTACTCTTGCAAGACCTACACGAAAAGCATTTTCTGTCATTTCCCCTACACTTCTGATTCTTCTATTTCCAAGATGATCAATATCGTCGACCGAATCTTTTCCGTCCCTGATATCAATAAGTTTCTTGATAACTGACAAGATGTCTTCTTTTGAGAGTACGCCCTGACCTTCATCAGATTTAAATCCTAGTCTTTTATTAAATTTCATTCTTCCAACATCAGATAAGTCATATCTGTCAGAATTAAAAAATAAATTTTCAAATAAAATTTCTGCAGCATCTTTAGTAGGTGGCTCACCCGGACGCATCATACGGTAAATTTCTACTAAAGCGGCTTCTCTGCTATCGGCAGAGTCGGCGCTCAATGTATTAGATATGTATGCACCTCGGTCTAATTCATTTATATATAACGTTTTGAATCCTTTTAGGCCGGAGTTAGCAATTTTCTCTGCAATTTCTAAATCAATTAATTCATTAGCTGAGGCAATAAGCTCTCCAGTAGAATCATCAACTATGTCATGAGCTAAAACTTTATTAATTACAGAATCCCATTGTAGGTCTAGGTTTTTAACATTTGCTTTTTTCAGTTCCATGATATGTCTTGCTGTGACCCTTCTTCCGGCCTCAACATAAACTTTTCTTCCAACCTTTATATCCTCGGGGAAAATCGCCCCTCTTAATCTTTCTGGAACTAATGCTAGTGAAATTCCTTTTTTAGAGACTGTGTACTCTTCTGATTCATAAAACTCAGCTAACATCTCCTGGGTATCCATGCCAAGAGCCTTGAGAATTATGGTTACGTGGAGCTTCCTTCTTCTATCAATACGAGCAAAAATAAGATCTTTGGGGTCGAATTCGAAGTCAAGCCATGAACCTCTGTAAGGAATAATTCTTGCAGAGAAGAGTAACTTTCCGGATGAATGAGTCTTACCTCTGTCATGATCAAAGAAAACACCAGGAGATCTATGAAGCTGTGAGACGATAACTCGCTCAACTCCATTAATCACAAAAGTACCATTATCCGTCATTAATGGTATCTCACCCATATAGACTTCTTGTTCCTTTACTTCTTTAACTCTTTTATCATTGGCTGGAGAATCTTTATCATAGATGACAAGCCGTGTAAGCACTTTAAGTGGAGATGCATAAGAAATCCCTCTTGATTGACATTCTCTAACATTAAATATTGGCTTTCCTAAATCATAAGAAACATACTCTAAGGTTGCACTACCAGAATGACTATGAATTGGGAAAGCAGACTTAAATGCGCTTTCTAGACCAACCTCAACTCTGTGCTTAGGATCAATTTCCTGAAGAAACTCTTTATATGAATCTATTTGCATAGATAGCAGGTAAGGAACTTCTAAGTTTTCTTTAAGCTTGCCAAAGCTTTTTCTAATTCTTTTCTTTTCTGTAAAGGAATAGTCCATTCAATATTCTCTCAAAATAAAAGTTTAGGGGGCTATTTTCATAGCCCCCAAATTTGTCTACTTGATTTCTGCTGATGCACCAGCTTCTTCAAGTTGCTTCTTAAGGGCTTCTGCTTCATCTTTAGAAACGCCTTCCTTAAGCGGGCTAGGAGCACCTTCGACAAGATCCTTCGCCTCTTTTAAGCCTAAGCCTGTGGCTGTTCTAACTACTTTAATTACTGCGACTTTATTGTCGCCAAAAGATTGTAGAACTACATCAAACTCAGTTTTTTCTTCTTGAGCGGCGCCAGAATCAGCGACAGCTGCACCTGCCGCAACAGCAACAGCTGCAGCAGCTGAAACGCCCCATTTTTCCTCAAGCGCTTTAACAATCTCGACCACTTCCATGATCGTCTTATTGCTAAGCTCTTCAATAATTTCATTATTTGTTAATGCCATAATTTACTCCTAAATTTAACCTTGTTGCGATTTTGCGTTAAGCACCCTAACCAATGAGCTAGGAACTTCATTAATTGTTCTAACAAATTGCGTTAAAGGAGCCTGCAATATTCTTAAAAGTGTGGCTCGAGCCTCATCCAAAGTAGGCAATGATGCTATTTGAGCAATACTTTCAGGACCATGTGCTTGACCCTCTAGAGCAACAGCAATTGCAACCAAATTTTCATTGTCTTTCGAAAAGTTTTTTACAAGTCTCGCTGCGGCTCCTGGATCATCTTTCGATAAAGCAATGATAATAGGACCTTTGAGATACTCATCGATACATTCAAATTGGGTATCCTTAATTGCTAATTTTGCTAGTGTATTTTTGACAACTTTCAAATAAACACCAGACTCTCTAGCTTTGGATCTTAGTTCAGTCAATTGAGAAACAGAAAGGCCACGATACTCGGCAAGAACTAACGAATCAGCTCCGGCAGCGACATCACGAACCTCAGCAACAACGGCTTTTTTCCCATCTAAATTGAGAGCCATATATCCTCCCTGGTTGTAAAATTCTTGAGCATAAGCTCAAGTGCTAGTGCAAATATTTCTCTATCCTTGAAAAAAAATTTGCTGATGCATCCAAACCAGTACTGATTCTTCAACATCATCTACGTAGGCTGTATTAATACAATTATCAAAATGACCTACGGTCTTTGATGACGCCAAAATGGCGGCAACTTCTTCCATGAATTCTTTAATCATTAACTCTTGATTTATCAATGTTAAAACTTGGCCCCATCGTAGATGAGACAGAAACTTTTTTTAGATAAACGCCCTTTGAAGAGGATGGTTTAGCCTTTTCTAATGCCCCTAAAAGGGCATTAAGATTATCTTTTAATTGATCTGGACTAAAAGATGCTTTACCAATTGAACAATGCACAATACCAGATTTATCTGCTCTAAAACGAACTTGTCCACCCTTCGCATTTGTAACGGCAGTTTCTACGTCTGTTGTGACCGTTCCAACTTTAGGGTTAGGCATTAACCCTCTTGGTCCCAAAACTTGGCCAAGCTTACCAACAACACGCATCGCATCTGGCGTAGCAATCACTACATCAAACTCGACTTCACCCTTTTGAATAGATTCAGCTAAATCATCAAAACCTACAATATCGGCTCCTGCAGCTTTAGCCTTGTCAGCATTTTCAGATTGAGCAAAAACAGCTACCCTAACACTTTTTCCGGTACCATGCGGTAGAACAGTTGCACCTCTAACATTTTGATCCGATTTTTTACCATCGATACCTAAATTAACAGCGACGTCTACGGACTCATCAAATTTGACATAGCTTACTTCCTTGAGTTTTGCAAAAGCCTCTAAAGAAGAATGATAAGTGTCACTGTAAATAATTTTTTCTAAGTTTTTTCTATTTTTAGTCTTTAAGCCCATGGTTAACCCTCGACCTCCAATCCCATGCTTCTGGCGCTTCCTGCGATAATCTTTACTGCGGCATCAATGTCATTAGCATTTAAATCTGGATCCTTAATTTTTGCTATTTCCTCAAGTTGGGCTCTAGTAATCTTGCCAACTTTTACGGAATTTGGAGTACCACTCCCCTTCTGTATCCCAGCATGCTTCTTTAGCAATACAGCAGCAGGTGTAGTTTTTTTAACAAAAGTAAAACTTTTGTCGCTGTATACTGAAATGACAACAGGCACCGGCATGCCAGGTTCCATATCTTGAGTTTCTGCATTAAAAGCCTTACAAAAATCCATAATATTCAAGCCCTTCTGTCCTAATGCAGGACCAACAGGAGGGCTTGGATTGGCTTTGCCAGCAGGAACCTGAAGTTTTATATATGTTTCTAATTTTCTTGCCATAAAACTAACCTTTTTCTATCTGTGAAAAATCAAGCTCAACAGGAGTTGATCTACCTAAAATTTGAACAGAAACCGTCACTTTATTCTTTTCATAATTAACGTTTTCAACGACACCAGTAAAATCATTAAATGGTCCATCAGTGATCCTAACTAACTCACCAGGCTCAAATACAATTTTAGGTCTTGGACTGTCAACGCCCTCTTGAACTCTATTTAGAATATTGTTAGCTTCAGCATCACTTATTGGTAAGGGCTTATCAGCTGTTCCACCGATAAATCCTAATACCTTTGGTACTTGTTTTACAAAGTGCCATGTCCCTTCGTCCATTTCCATTTGAACTAAAACATACCCAGGAAAAAACTTTCTCTCAGTTTTTCTTTTTTCACCATTTTTTATTTCAACAACTTCTTCAGTTGGAACAAGAATTTCTCCGAATTTATCATCAAGTTTGTTTATCTTTATTCTTTCTAATAAGGAATCCCTCACTCTAGCCTCATAGTTAGAGTAAGCATGAACGACATACCATTGCAGTGCCATTTAAATTCCTCCCTGCCCAGTTAAAAATCTTGTCGCCCATAACAAAAACATATCTAGAAGCCAAAAAAATAGTCCCATCACTAGCGTAAAGACAACGACAACCAAGGTCATTTGAGAGGTTTCCTGTCTACTCGGCCAAACAATTTTTCTAAGCTCAACCCTTGCAGCAAGGGTGAAATTCCATAATTCTCTCCCAGTTGAAGACTGATAAAGAACGATTATAGAAAGTACAAGTCCAGCCAGGAGTATTAATACTCTGATAACCGAGGTCATAAGCGGATTTGAATAATAGTAATAAAGCGCAGCAACAATGATTGCAATTGATCCTGCAACCAATAATCTATCGAATATGCCTTTGCTATTTTTTGATTCCATTTTTTCCTCTAGCCTCTCCTGGCAGGCCAGGAGGGACTCGAACCCCCAACCTGCGGTTTTGGAGACCGCTGCTCTACCAATTGAGCTACTGGCCTAACACAAACGCAAAAAGGAAAGCCCTGGATCTGACCAAAGCCTTCCATGCATGTTTTCCCGCTTACTCTATAATTTTTGAGACCACACCTGCGCCCACGGTTCTACCGCCTTCACGGATAGCAAAACGTAAACCGTCTTCCATTGCGATCGGTGCAATCAACTCTACCTTCA